>PVMK01117156.1_pt1 | contig 53700 bp, 54 predicted proteins | sample 1853481 | NCBI WGS metagenome assembly PVMK01 (sample SAMN08533507, study PRJNA380276) | Marine sediment metagenome, whole genome shotgun sequencing project.
GTATTGACGCAGCGGACGCGCGCTCTCGGGAACCGTGAACCGAAGGCGACCGACGACGTGGGACCACTTGGAATTCGGGTGGTTTTCTATGGTGAAATCGGAGATGGCTGCGGGTTGTCCTTGAGCGTCGCACAACCCCAGGCAGGTCCCATCGTCAGCGCAGGTGAAGCCCAGCCCGCACTCCGCATCGTCGACGCAGTTCTGGCCGCAGACGTCGGGAGGCTCGGGCTCGCTGCAGATGTTGGTGGCCAGGACAAAAAGTTTGAGACGCGCGCCTGTCGCATCGGGACGCAAACGGTCGGCCCGCTGCCGCCATCGGGGTCGTCGTGATCGAAGAATCCATCGCGAAGACCTCGCCGGCATCACCATGCAGGCTTGCGTAACCAACCGGCTCCGACGTTTCATGCTCGGCGACCACGGGGCCCAAGGTGAACGGAACCGCGTACACGACGGAGGGCTGCCCGCGATAGGGATAGCCGTAGGTTTCTGCCCAAATGTCCCAGCTCTCCGACAGCGGTGTCGGGTAGGTCACTTCGTTGAAGAAGTCGTTGTAATCTCCCTCGACGTTGACCTCGATCCAAGCCGTGTACTCACCGTCCTCCCAGTCTTGCGGGGCGATGTATTGGATCGTCCTTGGCACGTCTCCCGCGGGCGTTGCCATGGTCACCGCGTCGATGTTGGGCATGACGCTGCGCGCCTCTTGAACGAATCGTCCGACGTCGGGATGGTCGAATTGACCCAGCCCTTCGACGTCACGGCGGGGCGGGTAGATCGACCCGGCGCCGAGTGGGCGCATGACCTCGGAGCCCGAGGGTTCGACGAATGGCTCGGCATATGCGTTGCGGACATCGTCGTCGGTCACGAAGCGACCCTTGTCGCTGTTGAAGACGCTCGCGCAAGTGACGGCGTCGAGCGCCTCGCGCGTCGTCGTCGTCTGGTCGAACGAGAGGCAGAAGTACGAGTCGGGCGACGCATCGATCGAGGTGCGTGAGGCGAAGCCCTCCGAAACGCGGTCCTGAAAGATCACCATGCGAAACGGCTCAGCGCCGGGTGCGTCGGCTCGTCGATGTCCCCAGACGGGCAGGATCCCTTCGCGCCGCCCGTACGGCCAACGAAAACCACTGTTCATCTGCAGCGCGCCGGGCCGATTGCCGACGCCGCGAAGCGCGACCGATGACGTGAGCACCACCGTGTCCATGAAGGTGCCGTCGGCATCTTCGATCCAGACCGCAATCTGAGCGCGCTCGGTCGGCGTAAAGCGAAACTCGAGAAGGCGGTCGCCATCTTGGGCGGCGCCACTCCCCAGGGACCCGAGCCAAATCGCGACCATCCACAAGCCAAGCCACACGAGGCGCATAACGAAAACAGCCTAGCCCCGGTGGTTTTCCGGCTCAAGGAAGCCGCCCGAGATGCCAAAAGAGCTAGTGAGAACACGATGTTAGAGGAGATCTAGCGTCGCGGCCGTTGGGGTCCGCGGTCGCGCTTGCTTTTGGCGTGCCCCTTGCCGGGCGCGAGCTGGGCTCGGAGTTGTTCGACCTGGTCACGAAGCTCTGCCGCCTTTTCAAACTCGAGCTCCTCCGCGGCCAGCAGCATCTCGCTCCGGAGCTCTTCGATCCGGGCTTGGATGTCGGCCGGGTCGTCAGGCGCTTCGCCTTTTCTCAAGATCGGGATGACGATGTAGTCGCCGGCCCCCGTCGATGGATCCATCTCGAGGACGGCCTTCTTGATCGTTTGGGGAGTGATCCCGTGCTCGTCGTTGTACTCGGCCTGGCGTGCGCGCCGGCGTTCGGTTTCGTCGATCGCGTAGCGCATCGCGTTGGTGATTCGGTCGGCGTACAGGAGCACTTCGCCACCGGAGTTACGCGCCGCGCGCCCAATGGTCTGAATCAACGATCGCGACGATCGCAAAAAGCCCTCCTTGTCTGCGTCGAGGATGCCGACCAAGGACACTTCGGGCAGGTCCAACCCCTCCCTCAAGAGGTTGATTCCGACGAGAACATCGAATTCGCCACGACGCAAATCTCTAAGAATATCAACACGTTCAAGTGTGTTTATGTCGCTATGAAGGTAGCGCACGCGCACACCGAGCTCTGCGTAGTATTCGGTGAGATCCTCCGCCATGCGCTTGGTCAGCGTCGTGATCAGTACGCGCTCGTTGCGCGCAACACGCTCACGAATCTCGCCGAGTAGGTCGTCGACTTGGTGCTTGGTCGGACGAATGTGCAGCTGCGGATCGAGGAGCCCCGTCGGACGGATCATCTGCTCGATAACGACGCCACCGGCGTGCTCGATCTCCCAGTCGCCCGGTGTCGCGCTCACGTGAATCACTTGACCGACACGTTCCTCCCATTCGGAAAAACGAAGTGGTCGATTGTCGAGGGCGCTCGGCATCCGAAACCCATGCTCGACCAATGTCTCCTTGCGCGACCGGTCACCTTTGAACATCGCCCCGAGCTGCGGCACCGTGATGTGGGACTCGTCGACGATCACCAAGAAGTCGTCCGGAAAGTAGTCGAGCAAAGTCGGCGGCGGGTCGCCCTCTTTGCGCCCCGAGAGATGGCGGCTGTAGTTCTCGATTCCGTGGCAGAACCCCATCTGTTCGAGCATCTCCAGGTCGTACATCGTTCGTTGCTCGAGGCGCTGTTTTTCCAGCAATTTCCCCTCGGATTCGAGCTTGGGGAGCCATTCGAGGAGCTCCTCCCGAATCGATTTGATCGCCCGTTTTCGGTGCTCGTCCGGGGTCACGTAGTGGCTGCCCGGGTAGATGCCGTACTGGTCCAGTTCCTCGAGCACCTTGCCACGCATCGGGTCGATCTCGACGATGCGTTCGATCTCGTCTCCCCAGTACTCGATGCGCACTGCGAGGTTGTCGGAGTGTGCGGGGAAAATCTCGACGACGTCACCCCGAACGCGGAAGGTGCCGCGGTGAAAGTCGATGTCGTTTCGTTGGTATTGAATGTCGACGAGGCGACGAAGCAGACGGTCGCGGCGAAACTCTTTGCCGACTTCGAGACTGATCAACATCTCCTGGTACCACTCCGAGGAGCCGATACCGTAGATGCACGAGACGCTTGCAACGATGATGACGTCGCGGCGCGCGAGGAGCGAGCGGGTGGCGCTGTGGCGCATCCGGTCGACCTTGTCGTTTACGATCGCGTCCTTCTCGATATAGGTGTCGCTCGATGGGATGTACGCTTCGGGCTGATAGTAGTCGTAGTAGCTCACGAAATACTCGACCGCGTTGTTGGGAAACAGGTCGCGCATTTCGCTGTAGAGCTGCGCCGCCAAGGTCTTGTTGGGCGCCATGATCAGGGTCGGCCGTTGGGTCGTGGCGATGACGTTGGCGACCGTGAAGGTCTTTCCGCTGCCGGTGATCCCGAGCAGGACTTGGTGCTGGTCCCCACGCTCAAGTCCTCGTAAAAGTTCGGAAATTGCCGCCGGCTGATCGCCCTTGGGCCGCAGGTCAGTGACCAGTTCGAGCTTCCGCGCCATCGGGCAAGGCTATCACTCCTTGAAAAAGGGGACAGGTCCCTTAATGAACCCCAGATGAGCTTCGCGCGATCTCTCGATGTCACGACCGCGATGGCTGCCAGCGCAGTGCGTCCCAATTTTGGCAACGTCCATTACGAGCGCAACAGAGTGCCCGAACGGTCACTGGAGCTTTACGAGTTCGAGGGCTGCCCGTTCTGCCGCATCGCGCGAGAGGCATTGTCGGCCCTCAGCTTGGATCCGATCGTCTACCCTTGCCCGACCGGCGGCACGCTGTTCCGCGAGAAGGTCAAGCAGGAAGGTGGACGCTATCTGTTTCCGTACTTGGTCGACCCGAACAACGCGGTGTCGATGTACGAGTCGGCTGACATCGTCGCGTACCTCTTCAAGGAATATGGCGAGGGCCCTCCGCCTTGGTTCCTGCGTCAGCGCGCGTTCGCGGTTTCAACCTCGATGCTGGCTTCGGGGTTCCGGGCGCACCGAGGTCGACGTGCGGTCCGCGCCCGCCGGCCAGAGAAGCTACTCGAGCTGTACGCTTATGAGGGTTCGCCGTACTGCCGCATCGCCAGAGAAGCCCTGTGCGAGCTGGAGCTTCCGTACCATCTCCACAACGTCCCGCGGGCAAGCCCCGACCGAGAAGCGTTCGTCTCGATCTCGGGCCGGATGAGAGTGCCCTATTTGGTGGACCCCAACACCGGCACGCAGATGTTCGAATCCGCCGATATCCGCCGGTATCTCTACGAGACCTATGCCGTCGACGGCGCGAGCTGACGCTTTAGCAAAAGGGGCCAGGCCCCGTTTACGGGTTGTTTTTCGCGAATGTTTTGGCGAAGTCCACGAACTTTTGGACGTCGGCGGGTTCCATGGCGTTGTAGATCGAGGCGCGGATTCCGCCTACGGAGCGGTGGCCTTTGAGGCCGACCATACCGGCGTCGGCGGCGTCGGCGACGAAGTTCTTTTCGAGGTCTTCGGTCGGGAGGCGGAACACGAGGTTCATCATCGAGCGTGAGCCGACCTCGACCGGGCAATGGAAGAAGCCTGGGTTCGTGTCGATCATGTCGTAGATGTAGCCAGCTTTGTCGCGGTTGCGTTGCTCCATCGCTGCGGCGCCGCCCTGGTCGCGCACCCAGCGGAGCACGTTGCGAACCATGTACACCGGGAAGGTCGGGATCGTGTTCTGCAAGGAGTCGCCGTCGAGGATCGTCTTGTACCGGAAGATCTTCGGAATGGTGTTGGGGCTTCGATCTGCCAAGTCCTTGCGCAGGATCAAAATGGTGATGCCCGACGGGCCGAGGTTCTTTTGGGCGCCCGCATAGATGAGGCCGAACTTCGACACGTCGATGGGCCGCCAAAGGATGTCGCTCGACATGTCGGCGATGAGCGGCACGTCTCCACTGTCCGGGAACTGGTGGAACTGGGTCCCCATGATCGTGTTGTTGGTCGTGAAGTGCGCGTACGCAGCGTTGGCGTCGAGGTCGAGATCGGCCTGCTTCGGGACTCGGGTGTATTTACCGTCGACCTTGCCGGTGCCGGCTTCGCGCGCCTCGCCCGTGATCTTGGCCTCCCCGAGGGCCTTGTCGCTCCATGCGCCCGTCATGATGTAGTCCGCCGACTGGCCGGGGCCACGCAGGTTCATCGGCACCAGCGCGAACTGACCCGTCGCGCCGCCCTGCATGAACAGCACCTCGTGGGTCTCTGGAATGTCGAGGAGCTCGCGGAACAGGGCCTTCGCCTCGGCGTGGACCTTGGCGTACGCAGCGCCGCGATGGCTGTGCTCGATGAGCGACATTCCCGTTCCCTCGTGATCGAGGAACTCGTTGTGGGCATACTCGAGGACCGGCACCGGAAGGGACGCCGGCCCCGCGCTGAAGTTGATTACGCGAGCCATAGGCGCGGGAGCCTAGTCGCGGTCGCAGGCCGTGCAACTCGCTAGCGCGGCATGGCCCAAGCCCTGAAAAACAGTGGAGCTGAGGGGAATCGAACCCCTGGCCTCCGCATTGCGAACGCGGCGCTCTCCCAACTGAGCTACAGCCCCTAAGTCGGGCGTTCGTATAGCTGCGCGGCCTCCCAGTGCAACTCGAACAGCGCTGAGCAGACGCCCAGGAGCTGAACTTTCGTTCGGTTACCTCGCTTGCGGATGGGGTCCTGGTCCCTCTACCTTGAAGTCATGAGGGAGAGTTGGGGGGTCGCTCATCGCTGTGCGTGTTTCGCTGTGCTGCTGGTCGGCCTGATGGGCGCGGTCCCGGCGGTGGCGCAACAGACGCCAGACGACGCCGCGGCGCGCGAGTATTTCGAACGCGGCCGAGTGGCGTTCGAGCAGGCCGACTACGAGGGCGCGTTGGTGTACTTCCGTCACGCGTATCGGCTGAGTCATCGAGGGGAGCTGCAGTACAACATCGGGGTTGCCGCCGATCGATTGCAGCGCGAAGAAGAAGCGCTCGAAGCGTTCGAGCACTATCTCGAAGAAAGTCAGAACGCGGCGCGCGAGCCAGAGGTGCAAGAACGGATCATCGCGCTTCGACAATCGATTGCAGAGCGAAGGGCGACCGAGCTCGCGCTCGAGGAAGCGACCATCCGTTATCAAACGCCGACGCACGATGGCGCACGCGTTCCGACTTCCGCGATTGTCGGGTCGAGTGCGTTGGCAGTGGTGGGTGTTGCGGGCGTTGCGGCGATGAGTGTAGGTCTTGCCAAGACGGATCGTGCTCGGAGGAAGTCGCGGGACAATGCGTGACGGAGAGGTCTGCCACTGCGTGGACGTGGGTGTACGGAGGGCTCGGCGTCGCGGCCTTGGCAGCAAGTGCGACCTGGCTCGGGCTGAGCTTCAAACGCGCGAAAGAGAAGCGCAGGACGCGGGTGTCGGTATCACCAACGGGCGTGATGGTATCAGGAACGTTCTGAGGGTCGTATCAGTAGAGATACCTGTTGGTATCATGAAAAGCGCTATATTTTCAATATGTTGAGGAGCGTCCCGGCGGCGTCCACCATGTCCTTGGGGTCTTGCACGCGGGGAACTCGCACGATCGGAATGCGAGGGAAGTAGTCCGCCAGCACGTCGGCATTCGACGTCCTACTCAGGTCCTCCTTTGGGCTCCGATCGACATGGTTGAGCACGATTGCGCGCACCGAGATCTTTCTTCTGCGAAGGGCCTCCAACGCGGTGAGTGTGTACGACAACACGCCGAGTGAGTTGCGCGCGACGACGACGGTTTGCAGATCGAGGAGCGCGCACAAGTCTGCAATCGTGTGCTCGCGATCGAGGGGAACCAAGACGCCGCCCAGACCTTCCACGATCGCATAGTCGGCATCATGCGCGAGCTCGCGGACACGTTTCGCGAGTGCGCGCAGTGACCCGACGCGTGCTCCTCCACGCTTTTCGATCGCGTACGGCGCGAGGGGTTCCTTGGCGCGATACAAACCAGGCGCACTCGCCAAGGACTCGTTGCCGCATGCGCGCGCGAGCTCGAGTGCGTCGATGGGATCCGGATCCACACCCGTCTCGATCGGCTTGATCGCGGCGACGCGTTTCCCTCTCTGAACGCACGCGAGCGTGAGCGCGGTGGCGAGCCATGTCTTCCCAACTCCGGTGCCCGTTGCCGTGATGAAGGCGCCCTTCACTTGCGGGCCTCCTCTTCGTCGCGGCCGAGCGACGCAAACGCGTCGATCGCTCGGTCGATGTGTTCTGGCCGATGTGTAGCCATGGCTGTGAGCCGAAGTCTGGCGGTTCCCTCCGGAACCGTGGGTGGCCTGATCCCCTGCACGAAGATCCCTTGGTCGAGAAGCCTCGCCGAGAGCTGCATTGTACGATCGTTTTCCCCGATCAAAACAGGAAGAATCTGACTATTCCCGTCGGGGACTTCAAAGCCGAGAAGACGGAGCTCGGAGCGAAGCTTGTCGGCATGGCAGAGCAAGGACTCGCGCGCTGCGTCGGCGCCGCGAACCAGTGTGAGAGCCGCGATGGCAGCGCGCGCCAGGAGAGGCGGTGGCGCGGTGGAATAGACGAAGCTGCGCGCCCGGTTGCGAATGAGGGATACGACTTCTTCGCTCGCCGCAACGAACGCACCCGCAACCCCGAACGACTTCCCAAGCGTGCCGACCAGCACGTCGGGTTCGACGCCCTGAGCCGCTGCCAAGCCCCGGCCGCTTGGCCCGAAGACACCGAGCGCGTGGGCCTCGTCGACTAGCAGTCCGGCGTCGAAGCGGCGCGCCAGGACTTCGAGGTCCCGGAGGGGGGCCGTGGTGCCGTCCATGGAGAAGAGGGAGTCGGTAACGATCAGCGCGCGGCGGGACCGAGGCCGGTGCTCGCGAAGGAGCGACTCGAGGTGCTCCCGGGTCGCGGTGTGAATAGACGTAGACCTTGGCTCGTGACAGACGGCACCCGTCGATGAGGCTCGCGTGGTTGAGGGCGTCGCTGAAGACGACGTCGCCGGGGCCGGCAAGGGCTTGAACCGTTCCAACGTTTGCCGCGTAGCCAGTCGAGAACAGGACGGCGGCGGGCGTGCCCACGAAGTCGGCGTACGCCACTTCGGCGTCGCGATGGGCATCCATCGTTCCTGTGATGAGACGGGAGGCGGCGGCCCCTACCCCCTCACCATGGGTCGCGGCCTCGGATGCGGCGACGAGGGTTGGGTGATTGGCGAGACCGAGATAGTTGTTGGAGCAGAAGCAGAGTACCGGGCGGCCGTCGATCTGGACCTCTGGGGCCCTGGGGGCCGGAGATCCGAAGGGGCCGGCGGAGCAGGCCGGCGGCTTCGAGCTCGGAGAGGGCCTCGCGGATTTGGGTCTGAAAGCCCATTGCCGGATCTAAGCCCAGCGCTCGCCGGGGGTCAAACCCGGCCATGCGGAGCGTTGTTTCACGTGAAACGTCCCCGAGGCCTCCCAGCGCCCATGCCGGGCGGACTCGCGGAGATGTTGCACGTGAAACATTCAGAGCTGAAGACCTTCACGGGGATCGCCCTCGAAGGCCTCTTGGACCGTCTCCAACGCCTGTTCGACTTCTTCGGAATGGCCCTCCGGGAGGATGAGTCTCGAGATGGGCGATCAGATCGCCTTGGGGCTTGCCCTTGTGCTGGATTCCCTTTCCCTCGCAGGCGAAGCTTCGAGCCGTTCTGAGAGCCCGCCGGGATCGAAAGCTGGACGCTGCCCTCTGGCGTTGGCACCGTCACCTTCGCTCCCGCGTACGCCTCGAGGGGTGTCACGGGAACCCTCACGTGGAGCTGCTTCCCCCGCATCGAAAAGTACGGGTGCTTCCTCACTTTGACCTTCATCACGAGATCGCCCGGCGGGACCGCCATGGACGCCGAGACCTCCCTGCCCGCGAAGCCGGATCTTCCCGTCGTTTCGCACTCCCGGGGGGACTCGAACTTTGAGGGTCCGCTCTCCCTCCGCCGAACGAAGACTCAGCTCCCTCATGCAGCCGAGGACGGCTTCACGGAAGTCGATGGTCACCTCCGACTCGATGTCGGCGCCCCGTTGAGGCGCCCGCACATAGGCCCCCCGACTTGGGCCGCGGCCCCCGAAAAGATCTTCGAGGTTGAACTCCACGTGACCTCCCCGCCCGCCGCCTGGTGCCCCGCCTCCGAAAATATCTCCGAAGTCGAATCCCCCGAAGCCCCCCGGCCCCCCGGCCCCCCGGGTCGCCGCTTGGTAGGCCTCGGGGTCGAAGCCTTCCCGCAGGCCCATCTCACCGAACTCGTCGTACAGTTTCCGCTTGTCGGCGTCGGAGACGACAGCGTACGCAGCGGACACATCTTTGAAGCGCTCCTCCGCCTCTTTGTCGTCCGGGTTGCGATCGGGGTGGAGCTCCTTGGCGAGCTGCCGGTATGCTTTCTTCAGGTCCTGCGGGCTTGCGTCGCGCGACACCCCCAGGATCTTGTAGAAATCACGCTCAGCCATAGCGGCCCAGCATAAGCATTCGTCGCCGTCTTTCAATGTCGCACGAGCCCGAGGACACGCATAAACGTCTCAAAAACGACTCATATACGCCATATCTGTCGGCTCTGGTTTCGCTGAGAGCCATTTTTGCTCTTCCTCCAATCGCTGCAGGCGTTCTTGCTGCCTTCGGGGCCGCATGATACTCGCTCGCCATGGGCTTGGTCGATGTTAGCCGCCTTCCGCAGCATGTCGCCATCATCATGGATGGCAACGGGCGATGGGCCCAGGGCAGAGGCGAGCCGCGAACAGCGGGGCACGAACGAGGTGCAGATGCGGTGCGTGCAACGATGCGCGCTGCGCGGCGGCTCGGTATTCCGGCATTGACCTTGTACGCGTTCAGCGAACAGAACTGGGACCGTCCACCGGCGGAGATCAATGCACTCGTCGATTTGCTGTGCGAGTGCCTCGTGTCGGAACGCGACGAGCTCGTCGACAACGAGATTCGGTTGTCCGCCATCGGTCGGCTGCACAAGCTTCCGCAACATGCGCAGGCGCGGTTGCGCTCGCTCAGCTCCGAAACGGAGTTGCACAAAGGGATGACCCTGACGCTTGCACTCTCGTACGGTGGACGTGAAGAGTTGATCGATGCGACGCGCACGCTTGCAAGCAAAGTGCGCGATGCTGAAATCGATCCCAACGACATCGATGAAGCAGCGCTTGCTCGCTTGCTTCCCTCGATGGATGTCGGTCCTGTCGACCTGCTGATCCGCACCGGCGGAGAGCAACGGATCAGTAACTTTCTCCTTTGGGGATCCGCCTACGCCGAGCTCTATTTCACGGATGAGCTCTGGCCAGATTTCGATGCAAATTCGCTATATTACGCGATTGAGGCATACCAGGGACGGGAGCGGCGATTCGGCCTCGTTCCCGGCGCTGAGGACGGCGCGTCCCCGGGGCGCGGCAGGCAACGAACTGGAGCGCGCAATATGAATGACGCGATCGAACAACCACCCCATGAAGAAGGGCCTGTCGGGAACGGCGCTGCGCGTTGTGACCATCGTGCCGCTCGTTCCGCTCATCTTGTGGATGATGTTTGCGGAGCCTCGCTTGCCGTGGCGCGTGTTCATCTTTACCGCCATCGCGATCGCCGGTTACGAGGTGATGGCGATGAAAGTTCCGACGCCGTACGTGCTTCGCATTTGGGGTGCCGGCACGTCGGTTTTGTTTGCGTACGCGATCATCTTCATCGGCACTACGACCGCGGTGTATGGCGTGGTGTTGCTCATCACCGTCGGCGCGATGGCATGGAGCTTGTTGCAAGAAGATCCGCTTCACGATGCGAGCTCGCGCATCGGTTGGCTGCTTGGCGGACCGATCTATGTCGGAGGTAGCCTCGCCGCAGTGGCGCTGGTGCGTGATTTCCCTCCCACTGGGGGCTGGGTTCTTCTTGCGATGGCCCTCGCCTGGGGCAGCGACACGTCCGCCTATTTTGTTGGACGAAAGTTTGGAAAGACCAAGCTCGCTCCTCGCATCTCTCCGAAAAAGACCCTCGAAGGGGCCGCGGGTGGCCTGGCCGCCTCCGTTGGCCTCGCGGTCATCATCAGCTTTTTTCTCCCGAAGTTGGGCGTGCTCGATGCGGTCGCGCTCGGCATTCTCGGAGGCGCCGCGGGTCAAGGTGGGGACCTGTGGGTCTCCGTCCTCAAGCGCAGCAGCGGCGTGAAGGACAGCGGAGGTATCCTCCCAGGTCACGGCGGCATCCTCGATCGCGCAGACGCGCTCGCGTTCACCGCTCCGGCGACCTGGGCCTACGGCCACTTCATCGCTGGATTCTGATACGCTTCCCCCGTGACGGGGTTTCGGAACGTGTGCGGGCGCGCCGTGCTTTCGGTGTCGCTCCTGCTCGGCTGCGATCAGGGCATCTCTCCTGACGCGGCTTCGACGAAGACGGCAGGTCCCGAGTCAGTGCCCACCGATGAATCGACTCCGCCTGCGATCAACGCGGAGTGGGTTGCCTCCAAGTTGCAGGCGCCCCCTCCGCCTCCCCGTAAAGACTGGCTCCGAGAGATCGAGAAAGACCCGATCGCCGCGTTGAAACAGATGGACCCGAGTGCGCTCCAAGCGCGCCGGGGCCTCCCCACTGCCCCGGTCGAGCTCAGCGCGAAGAGCAGCCCGATCCGCCCGAAAAACACTGCAAAATACGATCCCGCCAAGCCCCTGCGAGACTGGCCCCCCGTGGTGGGGCAATTCTATCCGAACCTGGTCTTGAAGGATCAGACGGGGCAGGCCACCGCGATCGGTGACTTCCGAGGGAAGGTCGTGCTCGTCGAGGTCGTCGGACTCACGTGCAAGGCCTGTCATGCCTTCGCCGGCGGCAACGAGCCCGGCAAGAAGCGCTTTCGTGGCATCGCACCTCAGCCAGGCCTCGACTCCATCGAGCAGTACGCGCAGGGCTACGCCAAGGTCTCACTCGACCATCCGGACATCGTCTTCGTGCAACTCGTGCTCTACGGAATCGATGGCCGTAGCGCGCCGTCCGAGGAGGACGCGCGCGCCTGGGCGAGTCACTTCGGAATGGATCGTAACAAGAACCAGGTCGTCCTGATCGGAGATGAGCGCTTCATCAGCCCGCAAACCAGGAAGCTCATTCCAGGCTTCCACCTGATCGATCGCAGCGGCATCCTGCGCGCGATGAGCAGCAACGACCCACGGCATGACAGCCTTCACGAATCACTGCTGCCGAAGCTCGCGAGTCTCGTGAAGGACGGGCGCTGACTGGAAACCCCTCTAGCGGTTGGCCGCCTTCTTGATCATGCCGAGATCGAGGATTGCGCCTCCTTCTCCGACGACGTGTGGCTGCCTCCCGTCCCACTTCTCTACGGCACGTAACATCACGATTTCAGCCGTAATTGTACGCCGGAGGAGCTCCTGCGCCTTCGCTTCGGCCTCGGCTTTGGCCAGCATGGCCTTCGCTTCACCTAGAGCCCTCGCTTCGACTTGTTGGGCCTCGACCTTGATGCGTGCAAGATCATTTGTCGCGGTGAGCGCCCGTTGCTCGGCGACCTGCTTTGCCTCGACCGCCTGCTGGTACTGGGAGTCGAACTGGAAGTCCGTGATCGAGAGCTCGGTCACTAGAACGTCGCTCTTGGCAAGCGTCACCCGGATGCTCTCCGTGAGGGTCTCCTTCACTTGTTGACGCTTGGTGATCAGCTCTTCGGCGGTGTACTGCGCGGTTGCCTGTTTGAGCGATTCTTGAAGTGCTGGATCGATGATCGTGTGCTCCACGGCCAATCGCGTTCCGATGGTGCGGAAGATCTTGACGATCTGCGTGGGGTCGAGACGGTAGTTTAACACGATCCTCGTCGATACGACCTGAAGGTCTTGGGAGGACGCCGTCGCGCTCGCCTCCATCCTCTGGACGCGCATCGAGATGTTGATGATGTTTGTCTGCACGGGCATCCGGAAGTGAATGCCCTCCGGCATCGCCTCGGGTTGGATCTCGCCCCACTTGGTCACGACGCCAAGGTTGCCGGCATCGACCTGAGTGCAGCCCGTCAGCCCGATCGTCAGAACGCTCGCCGCGAGCACTCGCACATAAATTTTGCTTGAATTTCATGTACATATCCCTCGTGTATAGAGTCCCTTTGCCAATTGTCCACTCGCCATGCTCACCAATCCAGGATGGCCACCATGATGCCAGTCGCGACGATGAGTGCGCCAGCCGCGCTGTCGCCGTAGCGTTCGATCCACTTCCCCTTGAACAGTTGCGCGCCGGAGTGCGCCAAGGCGACCAAGGTGACCATCGCACCGACCGTCGCAACCTCGTACGCCACGACGATGGAAACCGTCTCCGCAGCCGACAGCGGCGCTGCGGCAAACAGGATCGGAATCACGGCGACGCACGGGTCTGCGCAGTAGATCAAGAACAGCGACCAGGTCGATGCGCGTGACGCGTCGTGCACGTGATCGTAGTGATGATGATGATGCCCGTGCAGCCGATGCACGAACGCACCGCGGAGACCCCAGATTGCGTACGCCACACCGAAGCCGATCAACAGCAGACCTGCGACCGACACCATGCGCTCGCCGAGTGATTGAAAAAGCCGCGCACCGAACATCAGCGCGAGCAGCCCGAGCAACACGGAGACCGTCACGTGGCCGAGCCCGCAGATGAGCGCCACACGCGCCGCCCGCCCCCTCGACCAGTTGCGTGCCCGCGCCACCGCGGCGATGGGCACCCAGTGGTCCGGCGCCAAAGAATGCAATGATCCTATGGTGATAGCGCCGATCGCAAGAGACACGAAGAGGCTAGTGGTGCTCATGATGATGCTCGTGTGGATGCTCGTGCCGATGTCCTGCCGCCGGCTGCTCGACCGGCGCCGGGCGCAGCTTCTCGAGCCACTGCAACCAGGCGTCGATGCCTTCCCCGGTCTTCGCCGACACCTTCAACACATTGGCCTCGGGCATCACGTGCGCAATCGCGTCTTCCACCGCTGCCAGGTCGAAGTCCAGATGCGGAATCAAGTCGACCTTCGTGAGCAAGACCAAGTCCGCCTTCTGAAATATGACGGGGTACTTGAGGGGTTTGTCTTCGCCTTCGGTGACCGATAGCGCGACCACGTTCGCCGCCTGGCCGAGGTCATAGATCGCAGGGCAGACTAGGTTACCGACGTTCTCGATGAAAAAGATATCGCGGTCGTCCGACGGGAAGTCGTGCAGAGCACGATGAACCAGACGCGCATCGAGGTGACAGGCCGATCCTGTCGTGATGGTCGCCGAGACGATACCCGAAGCGTTCAGCCGATCGGCGTCGCGATCGGTCGCCAGGTCACCGCTGACAGCCCCGAGCTTGAGGTGTTCGCCTGCCGCCTTGGCGGTCGCCTCGAGAACCGCGGTCTTTCCGGACCCCGGCGAGCCCATCAGATTGATCGCCAACATGCCTAACCCTTGGAAATGACTCCGATTATGCCCTGCCTGGGCGTCGTTGTCGGAGAGGATTCGCTGCTGCACCTCAATGGGCACGATTTCTGGATCACCGCATCCGCAGGTCTCACACATGGGGGGCCTCCATTTCAATCCGTTGCAAGATGATCTCGTCTCCTTGGAGCATGCGAGCCGGCCGCCCGCAGTCGTCGCACCGTAAGATCGCGCCACGCGCGACCGCGCGGTCGCATGAGGGACATGCCCAGGCTGCGGCCACCATGTCGATCGACAGCTCGGCGCCATCACAAATCGTTCGTTCCCGAAAGGTGTCAAACGCGGTCTTCAGCAACTCGACCTCGACCCCCGACAGCTCGCCGATCTTTACGTGCAACCGATACACACGAGAGCCGCCGTGCGCATCCGCTTCTTGCTGCACGCGATCGATCAAAGAAGCAACGATGGAGTATTCGTGCATGCCGCTACTCGCTTTCGAACTCCGGTGAACGTTTTTCGAAGAAGGCCGCGAGCCCTTCGGCGAAGTTCGGGCCGTCCGCGATCCGCGCGAGCTCCGTGAGCTCGGCGTCGAGATGAACGTCGAGGCGATCCATCCCTGCGGCCTGATTGAGGAGGTTCTTGGCTACACCGACTGCCGCAGTGGGCGATTCCGCAAGCTCGGTCGCGATTTTCAATACCTCAGCATCAAGCGAACCATCCGGAACTACTCGGTTAATCAGCCCCCAGTCCAGGGCCTCTCGCGCGGTCAAGCGTGGATTCAAGAGCACCAGTTCGAGTGCCTTTCGAAGGCCTACCAAGCGGGGCAAAAAAGAACGTCGAGCTCTCCGCGCCGGTGAGTCCGGTCTTGAAGTACGCCCACTCGAACCAGGCGCGCTCCGAGGCGACGACGAGGTCACAGCTCATCGCAATCCCGAAGCCACCTGCGGCAGCCGGGCCGTCGACGGCGGCGATGAAGGGCTTCGGCGCTCGGCGGATCTCCGAAATCGTGCTGTGGATGTACTCGAGGATCTGTTTGAAGATCTCTCCGTAGCCTTCATCCGGTTTGCGTGTCTCTGGTTGCAAGTAACCGAGCTCGTCTTGGTCGCCGCCGTCGCGGATGTACTTCAAGTCGGCGCCGCTGCAGAACACGCCGCCCTCGCCACGAATCACCACCGCGCGCACGTCACGGTCGCGCGCGAGTTGCAACCCGGCCCTCCGGAAATCTTGGGCCGTCGCGACGTCGAGCGAGTTGAGGCGCTCGCGACGTGCAATTGTCAGGATGCCCACGGCGCCTTCCCGCTCGACTCGAATGTGTTTCATCTGCTCCATCTTGCCCATCGCTCAGCAAATCCTCGGGAGGAGCTCGCCCTCCGGTTCGGCCAACAGGCGGCTTCCGAACCCCGTGTCGAGCACCACGAATCCGGGTCGCTCGGTCACGCATTCACCTACAATTGCGGCGTTTCGGCCCAACGGGTGCGAGCGGATGGCGTCGAGCACTCCGTCTGCGCTCTCGGGCCGCAGCCCAAAGACCGCCTTGCCTTCGTTGGCCGACACCAGTGGGTCGATGCCGAGGAGCTCCCCGACAGCGCGGACCTCGTCGCGGAGCGGGACCGCCGTCTCGTCGATGATGATCCCGACGCCGCTCTTCTCGGCCATCTCGTGCAGCGCGCTGGACAAGCCGCCGCGGGTCGGATCCTTGAGGGCCACCACGCCCTCCCCTCCGACGTCGAGTGCGCGGCGCACCAGCGTGTGCACCGGTGCAACGTCGGATTCGAGAGTCGTGTCCAAAGCAAGCTCGTTCCGCGTCGCCATGATCGCGAGCCCGTGATCGCCCATCGTTCCTGTGACCAAGATCTTGTCGCCTGGTCGAAGTCCCGCATCGGAAACCAGCCGCCTGGTGAGACCAACCCCTGTCGTGTTCAGCACCAGGCCATCGAGCTCGCCATGTCCCATGACCTTGGTGTCGCCGGTCACGATGGTCGTACCCGCTTCCTCACAGGTGGCGCGGATCGACTCCCAAATCCGCTTCAGCGTATCGCGCGAAAAGCCGTCTTCGATGATCACTGCGCAGGTCAACGCCAGCGGCTCTGTCGCCCCCATCATAGCGAGATCATTGACAGTTCCTGAGATTGCAAGGCGCCCAATGTCACCCCCGGGGAACTCGATGGGCTTCACCACGTGCGAGTCCGTCGCGATCACCAGGTACTGGTCGCCGAGTCGGATCGCCGCGCCGTCGTCCATCGCAGCCAGCCCGATGCCGTCGTCTCCAACATCGCCTAAGCCCTTGGCGAACACCTGCTCGATCAGCGCGCGCATGGCGCCGCCGCCCGTGCCGTACTTGAGCGTGATCCGTTCGTCGATGAGCCGAGCATTGCGCGTCATGCGGCGCCTCGTTTCATCGACCGGAGATCGGGTTGTCCACCGTACTGATGCCAGATTCTACAGGTGCCCTCTGCACTGACCATGCACGCGCCAACCGGCTGGTCGGGCGTGCACTCTTTGCCAAAGAGTTGGCACTCGGACGGCGATGAGATGCCCGCCATGATGTCGCCGCATTGGCACTGCTGTACGAGCTTGGGCGGCGCGTAGCTCCAAAGCGCAGATGCATCGATGGTGAAACGCTTTCGCGTGTCGTACCGCGCAAACTCATCACGCAAGCGCAGGTTCCCGTTGGGCACGTGCGCGATGCCCCGCCAACGTCCACCTGTAGGCCGAAACACGCGCCAGAGAAGCCTTTGCGCGGGGACATTGCCCTCGCGTGTGACGCAGCGCGGAAAGGCGTTTTCTACGCGGGGCTCGCCGCTGTTGATCACCTCGAGGAGCTTCACCAGGCCCGCCAGCACATCGAGCGGCTCGAAGCCTGCGATGACCACCGGCAAGCCGTGGCGCTCGACGAACTTTTCGAAAACCGCCGAGCCGGTAATCGTTGCCGCATGCCCCGCAGCGAGAAAGCCTTCGATCTTCGTTTCCGGCATCTCCGCCACAATTTCCATCACGGGCGGGATGTACTTGTGCGCAGACAGCACAGAGAAATTGTCTGGTGGATCATCGACCAGCACCGCAGCCGTCGCGACAGCCGTCGTTTCGAACCCCGAGGCAAAGAATACGATCTCCTCGTCGTGCTCGCGGGCGAGGTCTACCGCCTGCGTCACGCTGTACACCACGTCGACCTTCGCGCCCTCCGCCTTCGCATCCGCAAGGGACTGCGAGGTGCCCGGCACGCGCAGCATATCGCCGTAGGAGGCGACGCGAACGCCTTGCTTCGCGAGTGCGACCGCCTCGTCGACCTCCGGAACATCGGTGACGCAAACCGGGCAGCCAGGCCCCATGATGACCTGCAAATCCTGCGGGAATGCGGCCCGAAGCCCGAACTTCGCGATCGCCTGCTCGTGGCTTCCGCACACGTGCATGACCGAGACGGGAGCGTGGTCGGCCTGTTGCACGAGGCGATCGAGCGTCTCGCGAAGTCCGCGGGCGCGCGCGGGATCGCGGAACTTCATTTGAGCGAATGGGTCACTCGGACTCATCACCCGCTCCCTTCTGCAAGTGAGTCGCGTCGGGCGCTGCCTCGAGCTCAGCCCGAACGTCCGCCGTCATCAAATCTTGCTCGTCTGCGAGCCGGAGCAGCTCGTCGTACAAGGCCAAGGTCTCCGCCGCCTCTTCGGGCGGGATCCGGCGGATCGCAAAGCCGACGTGGTTCAAGATGAAATCGCCCGGCTCCACCGGCGCGTCGCAGACCTCGAGACGGACCTGCTTCTTCACGCCCCAGAAGTCGACGGTCGCGATCTGCATCTCGCGGTCGACTTCGATCACCTTGCCTGGGACACCTAAACACATGGGAAAGCTCCTCGGGGTATCAACCTTTGTCTCCCAGAAACGCGTCCGCGATCAAGGCCTGACCGAGGGCGATTCCCCCGTCCCCAGGCGGAACTTCGCTGTGCCGTAACACTCGGATTTTACTCGACAATTTCTGGCACACTCCGCCTGCGAGCCGCGCGTTCTGGAAAACGCCGCCCGTCAGCGCCACGGGCACGTCACCGACCTCTGCCAGGAGGCCCTCTACAACCTCCACGGTGAGGTTGACCAGGGTATTGTGAAAGCGCGCCGAAACGTCGGCCGGGGAGCGCCCCGCCACCACATCTTCGACGGCGGCGCGCACCGTCGGGCGCAGATCCACCTCCATTGGCGTCTCTGTGCGATCGAGCTCGAACGGGTAGGCGTCGCGCACCGCTTCGTTTGCAACGTAGTCCCAGGCGATGGCGACTTGTCCCTCGTAGGTCGATATCGGTCTGTTCAGCGCGAGTGCACCAAAGCCATCGAAGTAGCGCCCCACGCCGCGCGCCTGCGGTGCGTTGAGCTCGCGCTCGATCATCTGAGACACGATCCGAATCGATTGCGGCGGCACGTCCGCGAAGAGTGAAAGAGCGTCGATGGGAGGCTTGCCGTCGAAGGCATCGTGCAGCAGCGCGTATCCGATTCTCCAAACCTCCCGCATCGCTAGATCGCCGCCGGCCAACCGAACCGGCCGAAACGTCGCCAGCCGTTCGAACCGACCCGCAAAACACAGGAGAAACTCGCCACCCCAGGACGTGCCGTCTTCGCCAAAACCCGTCCCATCGTAGGCGACACCCAGCACCGGGCCCTGCACCGCATGCTCCGCCATGACGCTTGCAACGTGGGCATGGTGATGCTGTACGCCGACCAGGATCGCGTCGTCGTTGGCTTTGGCGTATCGCGTCGACAAGTACCCGGGGTGCAGATCGTGGGCGATGACCTCGGGACGTACCGAGAGAATGGTTTGCATCCGCTCGATGGCCTCTTCAAAAAATTCGAGTGCGGCGAGGGTCTCGAGATCGCCCACATGCGGGCCGAAGTAGGCGGTATCTCCGGTCGCGATGCAAAAGGTGTTTTTCAGATGCGCGCCACAGGCGAGAATCGGACGGGACACCGGCTTCGCCAAGCGAACCGGTCGCGGAACGAAGCCTCGAGACCGACGCATCACAGTGGGCGTGCCCGCGATCACCCTGACCACCGAATCGTCACATCGCATCGCGATGTCGCGGTCGTGCAGCAGGATCGCATCGGCGATCCCGTCGAGACGACGCCTCGCTTCGCCGTTGTCGCGGCAGATCGGCTCGTTCGCGACGTTGGCCGAAGTCATGACGAGCGGCCGCCCTACGGCCTCGAGCAGCAGGTGGTGCAGCGGCGCATACGGCAAAAAAAGCCCTAAAAACGGCCCCTCGGGAGTCACCTCGGCGGCGATGCCCGATCTGTCCTTCGCGCGCACGATGACGATCGGCCGCTCGGGCGCGGTCAGCAGCGCCTCTTCTTCCGCGCTGATCTCTGCGACGGCCTTCGCCGCATCGAGGTCCGCCGTCATCACCGCAAACGGCTTCTCGTCTCGATGCTTTCGCGCGCGAAGCAGTCGCACCGCCGCCCCATCGGCTGCGTCGCAGGCCAGATGAAAGCCGCCCAGACCCTTGACGGCGACTATCGCACCTCGTCTTAGAAGATCTGCGGCGGCTTTCAGTGGATCGGTCGCGCGAAGCGCGTCGCCGTCGAGCCCGGTGAGGCTGAGCGTAGGCCCGCATTTCGCGCACGCGTTTGGTTGCGCGTGAAAGCGACGGTCTTCGATGTCGTCATACTCACGCTGGCACGCGGGGCACATGTCGAACCTCCGCATCGTGGTTGCGGCCCGGTCGTACGGGATACCTGTTGCGATGGTGAACCGCGGCCCGCAGGCGGTGCAGTTCGTGAACGCGTAGCCGTAGCGACGATTCGCGGGATCCAAGACCTCGACCTGACACTGCGGGCAGGTCGCGAGATCCGGGGGAATCGACAAGCTCTTGTCTCCCCGAAGATCGCTCGATTCGATGACGAAACCTTCCGGGGACTCGTCCGGGATCCGGTGCGATCCAAGCTCCAAAACACGGGCTGAGTCCGGCACATCCACCTGTAATTGCTCTATAAATACCTTGATGAGCCTCTCGGGCCCGAACGCTTCGATCGTGACGCCGCGCGGGTCGTTCCGGACCCGTCCGCGAATACCGAGACGCTGGGCAAGCCGGTATACCCACGGTCGAAACCCAACGCCTTGCACGGTCCCGCGGACCTCGATTCGCTGCCCCGTCATCACGGTCCGTCTTCAGAGACACCGAGAACGTACGCGACAACCTCCCACTTCTCTTCGTCGCTCAACGTTGGCCACGCGGGCATCGACGTGCCTCGCTTACCCTCACTCAGCACCCTGTAAATGCGCCGCGGTCCCGTGTTTGCGCGCCACTCGCGGCTCTGAAAATTCGCTGGCTGTCCCGACAAACCCTGGCGTCGAGCCCCGTGTCCATCCGCCCGGACCCCGTGGCAAAGCGCGCACTTCGCTCGGAACAGAGCGCGGCCGCGATCGCGAGCCTCGTCGGAGGCGAGCCGATCGACCGGGACCTCGATCTTGCTGTAGTCGACCGCCATCGCATCACTCCGGGCATTACACGCCCAGAGTGCGAGCGATATGATCAGCGCTCCGATTGCTTTCATCGTGGGACTCCGATCGAGTCGGCGGGTATCCCATCTCGGTGAGTTCCTGCACGACGCGTTCGACCAGCTCGGGAATGCTTGCTTCGACCGCGGGTGTTCGCTCTAGGCCCAGCTCGATCGACTCGGGCACGACGCCGATGACCACGACGCGCTTGGGATACCGGTCGAGCAGGCTAGCCCCCGCAAGCAGGTCGGCGACCCCAATTTGGTGCGGAGAAAGCCGCTCGTACACCGCCCCGGCCACCTCGTCACCTTCGATCCGCACCTGCGTACCCGGCGGCCCTTCGCCCTTGATCGCATCGACCAAGATCAGCTGATCGGCGCTGTCGACGAGTGGAAGAAGGGAGAGTCCGAGCGTGCCGCCGTCGAGCGCAACCACGCCCTCGGGGAGCTCGTACTCGCGGACCAGTTTGTGAACCGCCGCGACGCCAGCACCGTCGTCCGTGCAGACGACGTTGCCGAGCCCCAAGACGAGGACCGGGGTGCGGTCACTCATCTCGGTTGCGCCAGCTCTTTGGCAGGAATTTGTAGCCACTGAAGAGGGAGTCGATCAGGCCCATGCCCTCGACGCGAGACACCAGGATCGCGCTCCAGATGTGGTGTGCAACGAAACCGAGGAGGAACCACATGGCCACGTGATGGATCCAACGCGCCGTTTGCACGCCGCCGAAGATCGGGATCAGGAACTCCCACATCTGCATGTAGCCCGTGGCGCTCACCGAATAGAGAGCGAAGCCGGTCAGAATCATGAGGAGGTAGAGACCGAACACGGCCAGGTATGTCATGCCTGCCAGCGGGTTGTGACCGACGTTGAGCGGTGGTTCTTTGCTGATCAACGTATAGAACTTCAGCATGCCGAAGACATCGCGCCGCCGTCGTGGACTCATAGGGCACGAACTGGTGCCAACGCGCGTAGTACGAGCCGACGAACATCCAGGCGATGCGCGACGCCACCGTAAGCGCAAAAATGATCGCCGCGTAGAAGTGCACGGTCTTGATCGTCGCCATGACGAACTGCTCGTTCGCTGGCCCTGCGGGAATCAGGAACGGCTCGCCGATATAGATTCCGGTGAACGCGAGGACGATCATCGAGAGCATGATGAACCAGTGGCTCAAACGGACGACGAGGTCCCATACGTAGACGCGCTCGATGCCCCCGACGTCCCTCGCGCGATGGCTCACCTGGGGGCGAGCCCCGCCCTTTACCGCGGCCGCTGGTGGAGGGAGTCATCGCACCTTCACGCGAGTCACCTCGCGCCCTCCAGGTTCGACGACGTGCACGGCGCAAGCCATGCACGGGTCGAAGGAATGGACGGTTCTCAGGATCTCGATCGGTTGTTCGGGGTCGGCTACCGGGGTCCCGACGAGTGCCGCCTCGTAGGGTCCAGGCGTGTCACCTGCATCCCGCGGACCGGCGTTCCAGGTGCTCGGCACCACACATTGGTAGCGCGCGATCTTGCCGTCCTTGACATGCACCCAGTGCCCGAGGGCGCCGCGTGGCGCCTCGTGGAAGCCGGCTCCCATGCAGTCGGCCGGCCAGCTCTCCGGGTCCCACTTGCTGTTGTCGTGGATGCGCAGCTCACCCTTGCCCATGTTGTCGGCGAGCTCGTCGACCCAGTCGCCGATCTTGTCGACCAGCACCTGCGTCTCGATGGCTCGCGCCGCAACTCGTCCTAGCGTCGAGAACAAGGCCTCCGGCCCAACCCCGAGCGTCTTGAGCACGTAGTTGACCAGGCCTGTGACCTTCTCGTGACCGCGAACGTAGGAGACCAACATCCGCGACAACGGGCCGACTTCCATCGGCACGCCATCGTAGCGGGGTGACTTCAGCCAGGAGTACTTCTTCGAGGTGTCCAAGCGCTCGAAGGGCGGCTCTGGGCCGGTGTAGTTCGGACTGGTTTCACCCTCGGACGGATGAAGCGCTTGGTCAGCTCCCCCTTCGTAGTCGTACCAGGAGTGCGTGATCTGCTCGGTGATTTTCGATGGATCGAACTCTTCCACCTTCGAGATGTCGCGAGCGCGAATGATGCCGGAGGGGAATGTAGAGCTCCGGCTTTGCTTCGTCGTCGAGCGGGTACTCGCCGTACACCATGTAGTTACCGACTCCGGCACCGTAACCCAGCCCACTCTTTGTAGAACGACGCGACCGCGAGCACGTCCGGGATGTACACCTGGCTCACGAACTGCTGGGCTTTCGCGATGATCTCCTTGAACGATGCGATCGTGTGAATGTTGAGCGAGGCCTGCGCGTCCGGGTCGACCGGGAGTCGCCATGCCGCCCACCAGGAAGCTCTGGAGGTGAGGGTTCTTGCCGCCGAGGATGGCGTGCATTTTGATGAACTCCCGCTGCCACTCGAGCGCTTCGAGATAGTGCGCGAGCGCCATGAGGTTAGCGGCCGGCGGAAGCTTGTACGCCGGGGTGCCCCCAATACGCGTTGGCGAAGGGTCCGAGCTGCCCGCGATCGACCAGCCCCTTGACGCGATCCTGAATGCCTTTGAAATACGTGGCGCTGGACAGGGGCCAATTCGAAATCGACTGCGCGAGCGCCGCGGTCTCCTTCGGGTCCGCGCCGAGCGCCGACACGATGTCGACCCAGTCGAGTGCGTGCAGGTGATAGAAGTGGATCACGTGGTCCTGGATGCACTGGGACGCCATGATCAGATTGCGTATATCCGCGCATTGGGCGGCGGCTTGGCGCCGATCGCGTCCTCTACCGCCCGGATCGAAGCGATCGCGTGCACGGTCGTGCACACGCCGCAGATGCGCTGAGTGAAAGCCCAGGCGTCACGCGGGGTCGCGGCCTTGGAGGATGATCTCGATCCCCCGGAACATGGTCGATGAAGACCAAGCGTCTTTGACTTGACCTCCGTCGACTTCCGCCTCGATGCGCAGGTGGCCTTCGATGCGAGTCACTGGGTCGACAACGATATGGGTCATCCTTCGCCTCCTTCATCGGTCCGCGCAGGCGGCCCCTCGGGTGCATGGTCGCCCCCCGTTCCAACGAGCTTCTTTCCGAGATGTACCAAGGTGTGCGTGGCAAACGCGCTAGTGACACCGATGGTTGCCCAGAAGCCAATCTTGTCGATGTCCGAACCCGTGCCGAAGCCCGGGAACCCTGGCAGGTGCGCGTAGAACGGCGTCATCTTGTCCCAGAAGTCCGGCTCTGCGCAGCCGATGCAACCGTGGCCGCATGCCACCGGCCAGCTCGTGTTGTCGTTCCAGCCGACGTTGGGGCAGTTCTGGAACGACACCGGGCCCTTGCAGCCCATCTTGTAGAGGCATTGGCCGTCGCGATGCGCTTCGTCGCCCCATTGCTCGACGTATTGCCCCGAGTCGTAGTGCGAGCGTCGCTCGCAGTTGTCGTGAATCGACTTTCCATACGCGAAAATCGGACGATTCAGCTTATCGAGGGCAGGGAACCTTCCATACGTCAGGAAGTAGACGAGCGTTGCGGTGAGGTTCTGCGCGTTCACGGGACAGGCCGAAAGGTTGATCAACGTGTTGATTCCGGGAACCGCATCGGAGACGCCCAGCGCGCCCGTCGGGTTCGGCGATGCTGCGGGAATTCCGCCGAACGAGGCGCAGGTGCCGACTGCAATCGTCGCCAGTGCATTGCCGCAGACCTCGTTGGCGATTTGAAGCGCCGACCTGCCGCCGATGGTGCAGTACGCGCCGTTGGCTCCCGTCGGGATCGAGCCCTCGACGACGGCGAGGTATGCGCCCTTCTGATTCTCGACGACCGAGCGAAGGTTCTCCTCCGCCTGGTGACCGGCTGCCGCCATGATCACCTCGTGGTAGTCGATCGAGATCAGATCGAGGATCACCTCCGCTGCGGTAGGCTTGCTCGCGCGCAGGAACGATTCGGTGTTGCCCGCGCAATCTTGGAAGTTGAGCCACACCAATGTGGGCTTGGGTTTGTTTTCGAGCGCGTCAGCTATCATGGCCGTCGCGCCTTTCGGCAAACCAAACATCACTGCCATCGCGGAGCAGAAGCCCATGAACTCGCGGCGTGATACGCCGCGCGCTTCTAGCTCACGACGAAAGTCGCTTCCCGGTTCATCCATCGCATCCTCCCTGGCCGTTCGAAAGCAAAGGTCGCGGCAGCACGCTTGACAGCCGCCGCTCGACGGGACTCTACCGCAACAAAACCCAGAGAAACAAGCTTATCCGTGCTGTTGAGAACTCTTTTCTATAGGGCGCGCGGTTCTTTCGTTGACGCGTTTCGGCGCGCAGGATTTGCGCCGATCTTGGTGGGCGACGAACGCTCAGGTAGCATCGTACGTAGATGTCCTCTGGTGCCAAAGAGTTCCGTTTTTTCGAGGTCGTGCAGGGCTACATGGAAGAGGCTGCCGAGTTGACCGACCTTCCGACGCACGTGAGGCAAATCCTCGCCGAGCCAAAGAACGAGTTGATCATCCATTTCCCGGTACGGATGGACAACGGCGAGACCCGCATGTTCAAGGGATACCGCGTTCAGCACAACAACGTGATGGGTCCCTACAAGGGCGGCATGAGGTACCACGAACAAGTCAGCCTCGACGAGCTCAAAGCTCTGGCGACGCAGATGACCTGGAAGTGTGCATTGCTCGGGGTCCCGTTCGGCGGCGGCAAGGGGGGCATCAAGTTCAACCCCCGCGACCACTCGCACGATGAGCTACGCCGCATCACGAGACGGTTCACCCACGCGCTCGGCAGCAATATCGGACCGTCACACGACATTCCCGCACCGGATATGGGGACCAACGCCCAGACGATGGTTTGGATGATGGACACCTATATCAACACCGGGCCGACCTACGACAAGAACGACCAACGCGCCGTGGTGACGGGCAAGACGATCAACTCAGGCGGCTCCGAGGGCCGCGAGGCGGCGACCGGGCAAGGAGTGGTCCACTGCATCAAAGAGTGGGCGCGGGAAGCGCGCTTCGACCTCGAGGGCGCCACCGCCATCGTTCAAGGGTTCGGCAACGTCGGATCCCATGCTTCTCTTCTGCTCTCGAGGCTCGGTGTATCTACGATCGCGATGGGCGACCACACCGGCTACCTGCGGAACGACGAAGGTTTCAACGCGCACAAACTCCAGGACTACGTGCGTGTCAACGGGTCGATCGAGGGATACCCGCGAGGCGAGAAGATTACGCGGGACGAGTTCTTCGAGACCAAGGCGGACCTGTTCATTCCTGCGGCTCTTCAGAACCAAGTGGGTGAGAAAGAGGCGACCAAGCTCGACGTGCGGCTAATCGCAGAAGGCGCGAACGGACCCATCAACCCCGACGGCGGGGCCATTCTCGCCGACCGGGGGATCGCAGTCATCCCCGACATCTTGGCAAACTCCGGTGGCGTCACCGTCAGTTACTTTGAATGGGTGCAGAACCGGAACAGCGAGCACTGGGACGCTGAAGAAGTGCAGCGGCGGCTGCTCCACATGATGCGCCGCGCGTACCAGCGCACGATGTTCTATGCAGCGGAAAAGAAGGTGAATGCGCGCATTGCGGCGTACGCCCTTGCGCTCGAGAGCCTCGCCATCTCGTATGAGGAACGCGGGATTTTCCCGTAGGTTATCTGGAAATTCTGGACCTGCCGCCGGACTCCTGCCTACCGGCAAGCGCCTTGACAATTCAGCCCCGCGCACTCACTTGCAAGAGTCATGGTTGCACAGGCGGTGTTCGAGGGAGTTATCCCAGCTGAAGGCGTCGAGGACTTGCTCGGCGGTCTAGAAGAGATCGGCACGACCGGTGTGCTTGCGTTCCAAAGCACCTCCGGCTCCGGCTCGATCCGCCTCGTGCACGGGCAGGTCGCGGACGCGTCGACGACGGCAGATGAAGAGCGCGCGCTCGAAGTCTTGCTCTCGCTGCGGGATGGCGAGTTCGCGGTCTACCCGAAGCTCCCGCACCTGCCCATCTCGCGCGGCACGGACTCGACGCGTCGAGGCTCGCTCGCCGTGCATCCGCCGGCCGACTTGATGCGCTACTGCGAGAACGCGGGCCTCACGGGGAGGCTCTTGCTGGAGCTCCGTGGGCGGCTCGCGATCGGATACTACGAGAAGGGCGAGCTCAGCGACGTGAGCATCGATGGCGGGACGGCAGCCGACTTCGTCCTCGCTCTCGAATGGACCGATGGGACATTTCGCGTGGACGCAGTGCCGCCGCCTAGAGAGACTTTGCCGCCGGCACTTCGCGACAAGACACCCCAAGCGCCTCCGAAGAATCCCACGGCGCTTCCGCTCCTGGAGGGCTTCGAGGAGGGCCTCGCGGCTCTCGGCCGGTCGGACACCACACCGGTTTCGGGGCTCCCGCCGCGCATGGACGACGCGGACGAGGACGCCACGATCCGCATCATTCGGCGGCCCGCCGAGGACGAGCGAGATGGGCGAGACGAGTCCTGGCACGCCCTCGACTATTCTCCCTCCTTGCCCCGAGAATCTGATACAAGTGGCCCCGTGCAGTCGAAGGACGACGGAAGGCAGCTTGGTTTCTGGCCCACTCTAGGATGGGTGGGCGTGGTGTTCGTGGTGGTGGCCGGATGCCTCTGGCTGCTTTCGGCCCTCCCGCCACTCGGGTAGTCTGGCCGTCGTGAGCCCGCGCTTGCGACCAAGTTGCCGGCTTCCGAGCCGAATCGCTGGCCTGACCGCCTTTTTGGCTCTTGTCAGCTTGCCTGCGATCACGGGCGCGCAGGGCTCTGATCCCAAGGGGGAGCCCTACCGTCCCGGCGACGTGGTGGCGGTCCCCGTCGCTGACGGCGAAAGCGTCGACGAACCCCGGGAAGGCGAGGACGGGGAGTTCCGTGATCCCTATGGGGTGGCCAGCGAAGCCCGCCATGCCGATCAGATCTCCTCTCAGGTTCGCTACGTGCTCGAGGGGATCGTCGTCGTCGGCAACAAGCGCACCAGGGCGCACACCGTTCGCAAGTTCATCCCGTTGAAGCAGGGTGATTTTCTGGATCCAGAGTCACCGGAGCTGGTGGCTACCGAGTGGCGGTTGATGGGGACGGGTTGGTTCGACCGCGTCGACATTCGGCTCGAGCGCGGCGCAGAGCGCGGGTATGTGGTGCTGGTCGTCGACGTCACAGAGCGCAACACGGTCGTCATCGAGCAACTGGTCGCCGGCTTGTCCGAGGGCGTTCGAAGGACGACCGACCGCGGACGCACTCTGTTCCCTTGGCTCGGCTTCAAGATCACCGAGACCAACCTCGCCGGGTTGGGTATCCGACTTTCCGGCACCGCGCTGCTGAGCGAGTTCCAGCAAGGCGGACGGCTGGACCTCCGGTACCCGAAGCTCATCAAGAATGAGTACGGGATCCGGTTCGGCACCTTCTTTCTCAATGGCCGGGAGTTCTACGGGAACCAACCTTTGGTGAGCGTTCCGTGCGGGTTGCCGACCTGCCCCGGCACGTCGGTCGTTCAAAACGCGGTGGTTCGCTATCGACGCGGTGGCTTCATGGTGGGCACCGAGAAGGACTTCACCACAAAGCTCCGCTACACCCTCGATTGGGTGGGTGATATCGTCAGCGTCCTCGACCGCCCCGAGGCCGCGAGCGAGCGCACAGGCAACGACATCGCGCCCATCGATTTCGCGATTCAGGACGGCCGCAGTTTGGTGTCCTCCATCCGGTTCGCGCTGGTCTTCGACAAGCGAGACGACCCAGGGCTCACCAAAGAAGGTGTCATCTTTCGCGGCGTCGTCACCGCCGGCACACGCTTCCTCGGCAGCGACTACGACTTTCTTCAGCTCGAAGCCTGGGTGCGAAGATGGTGGCGACTCCCCTGGAACCACACGATCCGAATCGGAGCGTTCGGCGGCGCAGCCTTCGGCAACACGCCGTTCTTCTATCTCTTTCACATCTCCGACCTGACCGACCTCATCCCATCGCGCTTCCTCGAGATGCAACTCGATGCGCGCCAGCCACCCAATCTGCTGAACACGTCGATCGAGAACAACTACCTCGGTGAGCTCGCCTGGCGTCTCGACATCGGATACAACGTTCCCGTCTACGAACGCGTCCGCGACCGGGGTTTGCGCGAAGTCAATCTCTACACGCTCATCGGACTGTATGGGCTTGCCGACCTCCGAGACCCCCGCACAGGCCTAAGTGGGTACTCGGGACTTTCCCGTTTTCCGATCGACCTGACGTTCGATTTTGGCTTCCGGTTCGATACGCGAGTCGGCGTCTTCCAAGTGGGCTTCTCGACGCTCCTGGGGTTCACCCGACTGTGAGAACCCGGCTGGCAGTACTGCTCTTGCTGGCCGCGACGGTTGCGTATGCGCAGATGCCGCTGCGCGACTTCGGCGTTGTCTGGTCGCGCGGTGCTCCAAGGGTGTCTTTTTCGGCGAGGGACCTCGCAGACGAGCGTGTCCGCCAGGAGCTGTCGAGTGGATTGCGCAAACGCCTCGTCGTGACCGTGGGATCACACCTCAAAGGCTCCGACTGGCGGATGACCGTGCGCCAGTTTGGCTGCGACGTGACGCTCGATCTTTGGGGTGACGACTATCTCGTTCGTATCGGCAACCGCAGTGAACGGCTCAAGACGCTCGATGACGTGCTCGACCGGTGCCTGGTCGTCGAGGGTCTATTCGCCGGCGAGCCGAAGAGCTACGAGGCGCAAAAGGGTCGGGAGATGTACTTCGTCGTGAAGGCGGAGTTCAACCCGATCTCGAAGAAGCAGTGCAGCGAGCTGATACGGCCGAGCACCGGCAGTGACCCGGTCGGCCCGATCACCATCAACATCGTGCGACGCCGGATCTGTCGATCCGAGCGCACCATCGAGTTCCGCAGTGCGTATTTCAAGGTGCCCGAATGAGCCGCTTCGAGCGAAAGATCCTGTTCGCCATTGGCCTGTCGGTGTTTCTGACCCTCGGGGGCAGTATATTCCTTGCCCGGGGAGCGATGCGCGAGGTGTATCGGGTGGGCGTCAACGAGCGATTCGGCGCCGAGCTCGTCCATGGCGTGGAGGCTCGGCGGGGGCAGTTGATGGCGCTTCGATCGGGATCGGAGCAAGCCGCAGACGCGGTCGAATGGGCGGTCGAGGCCGAGCTGACCAAGAGCCGCAACACCTCGAAGCTCGACGCGCTGTTGCAGAATCTGCTCGGCCGCTACGCCATGGTGCAGGGTATCCGTGTCGATGACGAAGCGGGGCGTGAGGTCGCGAGTGTGACTCGTGGAGCAGATCCGTCGGGCGCCGTCATGCGAACCACGATTCGCGAGCGAGAGGTCGAAACGGGGGGAGCGGAGCTGCGGATTGCCGTCGAGGTGGCCGTTCCGGAGGTGTACTTCGAGCGCCTGCAGGAAGCCGGTGAGGTGGCGGACGTATATTCACGACTGCAGCGTCAGAGCGCATCGGTGTCCGATGTGTATGTATGGGTCTTCGGATTCATGGCGTTTCTCGTCATCGTGGTCGCGTTCCTGATCGGTGCCGTCGTGTCGCGTCGCGTGACCCGTCGCGTGACCGCGTTGGCCGAAGCCTCTCGCAAAGTCGGCGCCGGCGACCTCACCGTGACGCTCCCCACGGGGTCGACGGACGAGGTCGCAGAGCTAACCCAAGCCTTCAACGACATGGTTCGCGATTTGCGTGACTCGCGCACCCGCATCGAATACCTCCAGCGGATCAGCGCATGGCAGGACTTCGCACGACGCCTCGCCCACGAGATCAAGAACCCGCTCACCCCGATTCAACTCGCTGCGCAAGAACTGGACGATACCTATGATGGCGAGAACGAAGCGTACCGGAAGAAGCTCAAACACGCCCGCGCGATCATCGAAGAAGAGGTGGCTACCCTGCGTCGTCTCGTCGGCGAATTCAGCGCGTTTGCCAAGCTCCCGCGCGCGGATCTAACGCCTTCGGACCTCTGCGACCTCGCTCACAGCATTCACGATTCGGTCCCCGCCATCCTCGAAGATGTGGGCCGGGGCACCCCAGCTCCCGTGGAAGTACGGGTGAGTTGTGCAACGGAACCCATCCGTGTGCGTATGGACCCCATGATGCTCAAGCGCGCTGTCGATAACATTCTGCGAAACGCGATTCAGGCGGTCTACGAGGAGCACCCATCCGGGGGCGGTCGCGTGTTGGTGCGGGCTTACTGCACGGACACCGCTGGATTCATCGAGGTTCGGGACAACGGCCCTGGCATTCCGAAGGAAAACTGGGATCGCGTCTTCGACCCGTACTATACGAGCAAAACCGAAGGCACGGGTCTGGGGTTGGCGATCGTGAAGAAGGTGGTCTTGGAGCACGACGGGCACGTCCGACTCGACCGTGCGCACGAAGGCGGCGCGAGGTTCAACATCGAGCTTCCGTTGATCGGCACGCGATGAGATGGGGCCAGTGGTTCGTGATCGCGATGGTCGGCGTCGCGCTCTATGCCTGGATGACTCGCGGCAATGCCTCTCCGCTCATGGGCGAGCCCGCGCCCGACTTGACCCTCCCAGTTGCGGCGGGGGCGCAGCCCGGGGGGCCGACGAAGGTCACCTTGTCGGAGCTCGGCGGGCAGGTGGTGGTCCTCGATTTCTGGGCGAGCTGGTGCGGTGCGTGTCGCCGGACGGCGCCCATCCTCAACGATCTCCACGAGGAGTTCGCCGAGCGGGGAGTCGCCTTCTACGCCGTGAACGTCGAGCCGATCGACCGACAGCGCCTGCAAGCCGCTCACGCGGGATTCGGAACGGAATTTCCCTCTCTTCACGATCGAGCCGGAACGGTTCAACGACGATACGCTATCGAGATGCTCCCGACCGTCATCGTCGTCGGGCCGGATGGCCTGGTTCGTTGGGCCTCGACCGGGGTTCCCAGCAAGATGCGACTCCGCGGGGCCATTTCCGACGCGCTTAACTAGCTGAAATCGGGCACAGTTGACGGGTTGGTGCCCCGCTGTTAGTTTCGCCGGCCGCGCGGGGCTGATGGTGTAGGTCCCCCGAGGGTGGAGGAAATTCCTTGGTTCAAGCGCTTCAAGGTCCAAGCTTAGACGAGCGAGTCGCCCAGCTGCAGGAGCTGCTGGATTCGGCGAGCCCGCAGGTGCGTCAAGAGTATCAAGAGCGCTTCGATCTCGCGTGGATCTATCACGACAGCGCGCTCGAAGGTGTCGTCTATTCGACGGATGAGCTCAGGGCCGCCATCTACGACGACGTCGTGACCGATCCCGCGCTCATCCCGGTCTACGACGAGATCCGAAACCACATGGGCGCGATCGAGATGATCCGCGAGATGGCCTCGCGCCGGCGCTTCTCTCCCAACCTCGAGGTGATCAAGAAGCTGTTCGCGCAGCTGGCGCCCGAGGAGATCGAGGGCAAGACCCCACCGAAGTACCGCAAGGACATGCCGCTTCACCGGCTCTACTTCCATGAGATCTCGCAGCCCGACAAGATCAGCTACCGCATGCGACAGCTCGTCCAGTGGCTGTCGGCTCCCGAAACGAAGAAAACGATGCACCCCGTTCGCGTCGCGAGCAAGGTGCACTATCAGCTGCTGCACATCTATCCGTTCCCGCGACACAGTGGAAAAGTCGCGCGCTTGGTGATGAACCTCATCCTCATGCGCGCCGGCTACCCGCCCGTCGTCATCCACGCCACCGAGCGGCAACGTTACTACGAAGCGCTTCGAAGCGGCGAAGACGCAACCGCGACCCTCGTGAACCAGGCGCTCGGCGCGGCGATCGAAACGGCGATTCAGCATTTCGACCAACAGCAGCGCTAGGACGCGTCTTCGAAGAAGCGTGGCAACGCCGAGATAGCCGCGAAATAGCGCGCCCCCGCGAGCCGCGTTTCAGCTGCATTTTCTGGCGTTATGCCGCCTATTGCGACGACCGGGCGAGACAGGGCTTGGCAGGTTGCTTCGAGGGATCGGAGACCTACCACGGGGTCAGGATTCTCTTTGGTCTTGGTCTCGAAGACAGGCCCGAAGGCAATGAGGTCTGCGCCTCGAGCTTCTGCCGTGGCAGCCTGCTCGAGCGTGTGCGTCGAGACTCCGATCTGCATGTCACCGACGACTCGCCGCGCGTCCTCGATCGAGAGATCATCTTGCCCCAGGTGCAGCCCGTCGGCGCGAACGAGACGCGCGACGTCTGCCCGATCATTGACCACGAAAGGAACCCCTGCGTGGGAGCATGCGGACCGCACACGCTTGGCGATTTCCAGGAATGAAACGTCGTCGAGCCGCTTGGCACGCAGCTGCACGATCGCGCAGCCCGCATTCAATGCCTGAAAAGCAAGCCCGAGAGGCCGGTCCGCGGCCTCTGCGTCGACGATCGCGTAGAGCGAATCAATCAACGGGCTCGTCTCCGGTAAGCCGGCCGTACAGATCCGGGCGGCGATCGCGGAAGAATCCCCAAGCGGCGCGGTAGCGGCGCAGCGCCTCGCGGTCGAACGAGGCGACCGCCACGCCCTCGTCTTCCCGGCCGAGCTCCGCCCGCACGTCGCCGCGTTGATCGCACACGAACGAGCTCCCGTAGAACGTCAGCTCGCCTTCGGTGCCGACACGGTTGGCCGCAGCGACCGGCATTGCGTTGACCACCGCGTGTCCGACCATCGCGCGCCGCCAAGGCGCTTGGGTGTCCGCGTCCGGTTCGCCCGGTTCGCTGCCGATTGCAGTCGGGTACAGTAAGACCTCGGCGCCCTGAAGCGCCATGCTCCGGGCGGCTTCGGGGAACCATTGATCCCAGCAAATGCCGACTCCGATGCGGCCGTGGCGCGTCTTCCACACCTGAAAACCCGTGTCCCCGGGCCGAAAGTAGAACTTCTCCTCGTACCCGGGGCCGTCGGGGATGTGACTCTTGCGGTAGATTCCCAGCACGGTACCGTCGGCGTCGATCGCCACGACGCTGTTGTAGTAGCTCTGGCCGGACCGCTCGAAGAATGAAACAGGAAGGACGACTTCGAGCTCCGCGGCAAGGGCCCGCATACGCGCCACGCTCGGGTGTCCGTCGAGCGGTGCGGCCAAGTCGAACGCTCGCTCGTCCTCGGTCTGCGGGAAGTAGGGGCCTTCGAAGAGCTCGGGGGTCAGCACGACCTGCGCGCCCTCCTTCGCTGCCTCGCGCACGAGAGCTTCGACGCGTGCAACGTTCTCGTCGCGCGTGCCGTCGAGGGCGCACTGGACGATTCCGATCGACAAAGAAGCAGGGGTCATGGCGCGGTGGGCTGAGCTTGGGTGACGCAGTGAAACGCTCCGCCTCCCCTTAGCAGGTCTCGAGCCGGTAAGCCGATGACCTCGCGGTCCGGAAACGCGCCCGCGATCTCTCGGAGGGCGGCTCGGTCTTCCGGGATCTCGTACACCGGCACGATCACCGCCTCGTTGGCGATGTAGAAATTGCAGTAGCTGGCCGGCAGTGGGGTGCCGTCGGGGCCCCTCACCTCACCGGGCGCCGGTAACTCGAGCACCTGCAAGCCGTTCGCGTGTAGGTCCCGCGCAATGGCATCGAGCAATTCTGCGTTGGGAGCCCCCTCGGCCGCCTTCATGCAGAGCACGGTATTCGGAGCTGCGAAACGCGCGATCATGTCGATGTGTCCGTCGGTGTGATCGTGCTCCAAACCCCGGTCGAGCCAGACCAGACGCTCCATCGAAACCGCTTCGCCCAACGCCACCTCGAAGGCCTCCCGTGTCAAACCCGGGTTTCGGTTCGGGTTGAGGGCACACGATGCCGTTGTCAGGAAAATTCCCCGACCGTCAGTCTCGAGCGCGCCGCCTTCCAAAATCACGGGACATTCAAACCGTTTCGCGTGGAGCCGATCGGTGAGCCACTTGCTGACCTTTTCATCGAAGGCCATCTCGTACTTGCCGCCCCATGCGTTGAAGCCAAAGCACAGGGCGCCGAGGGTGCCCCGGGCGGTATGTCCGAACAGAGGCGCGGTGTCGCGCATCCAACAGTCGCCGTAATCGGCGGTGACGTACCGAATGTTGTCCGACTCGCCGACCAAACTACGGGCGTGCTCCTCGATCTGTGCGTTCTTCACCAGGAGGCGCACAGGTTCGTTGCCTGCTTCTGCGATCGCGAGCGACAAGGCCGCGATGGAGCGTTGCGCCTCGAGCAGATGGCCGGGCCACTCTGCGTGCAGATGTGGAAATGCGATCCAGCAGGCGGCGTGCGGCTCCCACTCAGCTGGCAGCCGAAGTCGTTCCTTCACCCATCGAACCTACCACGCGAACACCCGAGCCTCACCGAACCTGGTGACCATGGCCTCGACATGCCGAAGGACGGCGTCCCGTCGCTGTGCGAGGCCGTCCAACTGTTTCTCGTTCAGCACCGGAGAGAGTGGATCAGTCCGCAAACGCTCCGAAAATCGCCCGATATCGAGCTTTCGCACCGCCTCGATGGTCGACCGCCGAAACCGTTGGAGCGCTTTCAAACGCGCCTCCATTAGACCCAACCGCTGCTCCCCGAGCCAGAAGCCGGCCCCGTTGTCCAGGTAGATCAGCGGTCCGCCCGGCCCGCGGGATCGCACGTTGGTGAACTCTCCACCCCATCGGTCGACGTTCTGCGTGAGGTAGTCGAAGACGATGAGGTCGGAGAGCTCGGCGGGGCGCGCTTCGGTGTCGGGAGTCCGCGCGATGGGGCGGCTTGGGTCGGTGGCTTCGCGGACGCCTGGGCGGCGATTGAGGTCGGCGCGATAGTCGACCGGCCGCTGGTACGGGGTGACCGGGAGTGACTTCTGAACCCGTACCCAACGTTCCCACTTCCGCCCCATGCGCACGCGTTTGAGCGGCTCCGGTATCCACCAGATGAATGCCCCCTTCACGGTCCCGTTGTCGGCGATCCCGAGCTCCGAGACTCGCTCGTCCCGCTTGGCCGCCGCCTCGAGCTCGCTCCACCGAAAGACGCGACCCGTCGTGGGGGGCACCCGGTCGAGCCCGAGCTCGCGGTCCAAGTAATACGCGGCCACCTCCGAGTACCAGTGGGCCGCCGAGAAACTTTGCTTGGGTTTGAAGTAGCCACGGGTTCCGTCTGCGAGGGTGATCCTGAAGGCCAAGCTTCGGCCCCCCTTTCCCTTCGTCACGTCGGCGATCTCTTCGGTCCGCAATGCCGCGATCCGATCGGCATCCGGCTCCCCTAGGAACGCATCCGCCGGCTTCTGCGACGAGCCGCGCAGAGGGCAGACCAGCGTCAGAACGAGGACGATGGAGGCGTGGCGTGGCACCCGCGGAAGCCTACCGCTGGCTCGTCCGAAACCCGCACTTTTAGGCCAAACTAGCGGTTTGGGCGCGGTTCGAGGCCAATCAGATCGACCTCGTGACCGAGCGAGCGGGACCGGGCCGCGTCATAGATCGCGCGCGCCACCGAGACGTCTTGGATGGCCAGACCCGTGGAGTCGAATACCGTGGTCACGGCGCCGTCTGGCCTGGGCAGCACGCCCGCCACGACTTCGCCCAGGGTGCCCGCGATGTCGTCCAACGTGAGCTCACCCTCCGCCAAGGGAACGTTGATCTCCCCACTTGCCGTCGCCTGATGGACGTCGTCGATGTACACCGCTGCTCCCTTGAGCGTCTCGGTGCTCAGCTCGCGTTTGCCTCGGGCGTCCGCACCGATCGCATTGATGTGCGCGCCGGGCCGGACCCATTGCGCTTGCAAGAACGGAGTGCGGGATGGAGTCGCCGTGCACACGATGTCTGCGCCTGCCGCCTCTTCCAAAGTTACGATGCGCGCCCCCACCCGGTCGGCGAAACGCTGGGCCGCACTTGCGTTGCGATCGTGCGCGAGGCTTTCGAACCCGTCGAACACGACCCGGTGCGTGCCGTGGAGTGTGTACGCCTGTGCCCCGCAACCGATGAAGCCGACCGTTTTCGGAGCGCCGTTGGCAAGATGCTTCGAGGCGACCGCGCCTGCCGCCCCGGTGCGTAGTGCGGTGAGGAGCGTGCCGTCCATGACTGCGAGGGGGAAGGCGTTCGCGGGATCGCTGAGGACGTAGACCGCCATCACCGTCGGCAGCCCATAGCGTTTGCGATTCTGGACGTGTACGTTCACCCACTTGATGCCCGCGGAGTTCCCAAGCCGTGCCGGCATCGCGCGAAAGTCGCCGTCGTGGTCCTCGACCTGCAGGTATACCTTCGGCGGCATAATTCCCTCGCCACGACCGAATGCCGCGAATGCGCGCTCCACGGCGGTCACCGCCAGCTCCATCGTCGCGACCTGTTCGACGTCGGCCCGTGTCAAAATCAGCGTTTTCATGGCCTGACCCTCTTCGGAAATCCTTGTTCGATGTGGCGCTTTCTGTATAGTCCGCCGAGCCCATGCCCAGCCAACAACTCACTGTCATCGGCGGTCATCCTACCGGACCAGCCGCGACGACCCGAAAAGACAACTGGTGGGTCTCCCCCCTGACGACTCTCGTCGTGCTCACCGGTTTTTCCATCTACGTCACCTGGGCCGCGTTCCAGGGCGATAACTACTACGCGAACCCCTACCTCAGCCCACTCTATTCACCGGTGCTCTACACCGATCCTTCCGTGGCAGGCGCGGCCCCGATCGCGCACGCCTGGCTGGGTGCATGGCCCAGCTGGTGGCCGAGTTTCCTGCCTGCGTCTCCTGCGCTCCTGATACTCGTGTTCCCCGGCGCCTTCCGGTTCACCTGTTACTACTACCGCAAGGCGTATTACCGGGCCTTCACCGGGTCGCCTCCCGCATGCGCTGTGAACCCGGTCGCACGCGGTAACTATCGGGGCGAAACCGCCTGGCTCGTCTTCCAGAACCTCCATCGCTACGCGCTTTACTTCGCCGTCGGGTATATCTTCATCCTCTACTACGACGCGTTCATTGCACTCTTCCGAAACGGAGAGTTTGGCATCGGTGTCGGCACCGTCGTGCTCTTCCTCAACGCCACGTTTCTTGCGGGCTACACGTTCGGTTGTCACGCGTTTCGACACCTGATCGGTGGCGGCATGGACTGCATGTCGTGCGGCGAGCAAACCGTTCGCTACGGTGCATGGAAGAGAGTGAGCTGGCTCAACGCCCGGCATCCCAATTTTGCTTGGACGAGCCTCGTCTGGGTTGGGTTCACCGATGTGTACGTGCGATTGGTCTCGATGGGCGTGATCACCGACTTCAATACTTGGACGAACTAACGATCGATGAACGTCAGCGAGATTCAAACCTTCGAACACGACGTGCTCGTCATTGGCGCAGGCGGAGCTGGTCTGCGAGCCGCCATCGAGTGCAGCGCACGCGGGCTCAACACGGGCGTCATTTCCAAGAGCCTTCTCGGTAAGGCCCACACGGTCATGGCCGAAGGGGGCATGGCTGCCTCGCTCGGAAATGTCGACCGTCGCGACAACTGGAAGATCCACTTCCGCGACACGATGCGCGGCGGGAAGTTCTTGAACCAGTGGCGCATGGCGGAGCTCCATGCGAAACAGGCGCCCCAGCGCGTGCGTGAGCTCGAAGAGTGGGGCGCGGTGTTCGATCGCACCCCCGAGGGCCTGATCAGTCAGCGCAACTTCGGCGGCCACCGGTACCCGCGGCTGGCCCATGTCGGCGACCGAACCGGGCTCGAGCTCCTCCGCACGCTCCAGGATCACGGAGTCCATCAGGGCATTCACTTTCACATGGAATGCACGGCGCTCCGGCTGCTCGTCGACGGAGGACGCATTGCAGGAGTGGCCGGCTATTGGCGTGATACGGGCAGATTTGTCCTGTTTCGAACCTCGGCCGTGATCATGGCGACCGGCGGCGGAGGGAAAGCCTGGAACGTCACGAGCAACTCCTGGGAGTACACCGGGGACGGCGCGGCGCTTGCGTACGAGGCCGGCGCAGAGCTCATGGATCTCGAGTTCACGCAATTCCACCCGACCGGCATGGTGTGGCCGCCCTCGGTGCGCGGGACGTTGGTCACCGAAGGGGTTCGAGGCGACGGCGGAATCTTGCTCAACAGCAAGGGCGAGCGCTTCATGTTCGACTACATCCCGAAGCGCTTTGCTTCGGAGACCGCGGACACGATTATTGAGGCTGACAAGTGGCCGGACGATCCGAGCGCGCGACGTCCCCCGGAGCTCCTCACGCGTGATGTCGTCGCGCGAGCGATCCGCGCCGAGGTGCAGGCAGGGCGAGGCTCACCGCACGGCGGCGTGTTCCTCGACATCGCGTCGCGCCGCCCGGCGGATTCGATCAAGCGAAAGCTGCCTTCGATGTATCATCAGTTCAAGGAGCTGGCGGAGGTCGACATCACGACGACGCCGATGGAAGTCGGGCCCACCCTTCACTACTTCATGGGCGGGATTCGCGTCGACGCGGATACACAACAGACGAACGTCCCCGGGCTGTTCGCGTGTGGGGAGTGCGCGGCAGGCCTCCACGGCGCAAACCGTCTTGGCGGCAACTCGCTGTCCGACCTCATTGTTTTTGGGCGCCTCGCTGGCGTCGGCGTGGAGGAATACCTGTCCGCCATGAGCGCCAATCCCCGGGCCGACGACACGCAGGTCACCGCTGCTTTTCGAGAGGCGACCGACATTCTGAACCGGGAAACAGGCGAGAATCCGTACCTGCTGCACGAGGCTCTCCAAGAGGTGATGAGCACCAACGTCGGCATCGTCAGGACCGGCGAGGAGCTCCAAACCGCGGTCGAACAGCTAGAGGAGCTCACGGTTCGCGCGCAGAATCTCAAGGCGCCGGGGACCAGCCAGTACAACCCTGGGTGGCACGAGGCGCTGTCGGTGAAGTCACTGTTGATCGTCGGTGAGGCAGTGGCGCGCGCCGCATACCTCCGTGAAGAGAGCAGGGGCGCGCACACGCGGCTCGACTTCGAAGGTGAGCGCGACGAGTGTGGACGCTTCAACATCGTCACCAAGAAGGGGCCCGGAGGGGAGATGCAAGTCGAGAAGGTCCAACGCCCCGATCCACCCAAGGAGCTCGCTGCGATCGCGAACGCGACACTCGAAGAGCTCGAGGGAGGCCAAGTACAATGAGCACTCGCACCTTCAAGATTTGGCGTGGCGACTTGCACGGTGGCGAGTTCCATCAATACGACGCGGAGGTCGATGAGGGCATGGTCGTCCTCGACGTGTTGCATCGTATTCAGGCGCTTCAGGCCAACGATCTAGCGATCCGATGGAACTGCAAGGCTGGCAAGTGCGGGTCGTGCAGCATGGAGCTCAACGGGCGACCGGCCCTGGCTTGCATGACTCGGATGAACACGTTTGCGCCGGACGAGGTCATCACGGTGCAGCCTCTGAAGGCGTTTCCCGTCATCAAAGATCTCACCTGCGACGTCTCTTGGAACTACGAGCAAAACAAGCGCATCGCCCCATTCAAGCCCAAGCCCCGCGGCCGGGACGGCGAGCACCGGATGTACCAGCAGGACGCGGACCGGGTGCAGGAGCTCCGCAAGTGCATCGAATGCTTCCTTTGCCAAGACGTTTGTCACGTGGTGCGCGACCGCGACCGCAAGGACGCCTTTGTGGGCCCGCGCTTCATGATTCGCCTCGCCAGTTTGGAGATGCACCCACTCGACGACGACGACCGCATTCCGGAAATCAAGAAGGACTACGGCTCGGGGATGTGCAACATCACACGGTGCTGCACCGATATCTGCCCAGAGCACATCACTATCACCGACAACGGGATTATTCCTCTCAAGGAGAGAGTCGTCGATCGTTACTACGATCCGCTTGCACGCTTGGCTCGGCTCTTCGCAGGGCGTAAGGTGCGAACGAAGACACATACGGAGGAGCAGTCAGGGTGACAGAACGCTTCGTACTCAAACGCATTTCTACCGATGCGATCGAGCGCTCCGTCGAAAGGGCCGAACACTACCGCCTGCTCAACGACCCAGAGCAAGCCGAGAGCATCTGTCTCGACATCCTCGCAGTTGATCAACAAACGGGCCGGCGCGAATCACACTGATCCTCTCGCTCACCGATCAGTTCCAGCAAGGTGGGGGCTCCCACGGCGTCCGTCGTGCCAAAGAGCATCGTCGCCAGGCTTCCCGGGGAGTACGAGCGCGCGTACTACGCCGGGCTCGTGGCGGAGCGCCAAGGCCGCGCTCATCTGCTGCACGGCGGGATGGAGCGCGCGTTTGCGTACGAAGGCCTTCACGAGGCGATGCAGCACTACGAGCAGGCGGACGTACTCAAACCCGTCGGGGTGGACGACGCAATCTTGAGGTGGAACGCATGCGTGCGGACCATCGAACGGGAAAGCCTGCAGCCGCGCCACGACGAACCAGAGCTTCCGCTCGAGTAGAGAGTAGCGAACACAACCGGGAGAATAATGATGTCACCATCCGCTCTTGCACTGCTCGCCTACGTCGCGTGGGTGTTGTTGTTGGCGATCGCGATCTCACGTTCCGAACCGGGTACGTGCTCACGAAGAAGCGCGCCGCAAACTCGTTCGCGCCTTTCGGTTCGGACGTTTCCGCGTTCTCAGGAAGGCTCTGCCGCGCGCACGCGAACTGCTACGAGAACCTTCCGATTTTTGCGGCGATCATTCTCGTCGCGCTCGTGACCGACAATGCTGGGGTTACCGATTCGCTGGCGCGTTGGGTGGTGCTCGCCCGTGTGGCGCAGTCTACGGTGCACCTGATTTCGACGAGCCAAATGGCGGTGACCCTCCGGGCCACGATCTTCACCGTGCAGCTTGGTATCGAGGCGTATTGGGTGATTCAGCTCGGACTCTTGGGCTGCAGCTGCAACTGACGAGCGTCTTTAGTGAAAGTCGCGAGAGCGGTGAGTTTGGTTGGCGAGGGCCACGTCCGGCGCCCAGAGTGACTTGGCCATCAGGTGGATGACGCCGTCTGCTTTTTGAATCTTACCCGTCACGCCGAGTAAGGCCGCCGTCTTGGCGAGTGCGGCATGTCGGTCGAACACTTGCTTCCACACGACGACATTGACGAAGCCCGTTTCATCTTCGAGCGTGAAGAACGTGACGCCCGATGCAGTGCCCGGGCGCTGACGGCAGATCACCACGCCGACGTAGTCGAGCTCGTCTCCATGCGTGCAGTCGTGAATGCGCGTCGCTTCGTGGATGCCTCGTGAACGCAATGTATGACGAAGTCCTCGCATGGGATGGCCACGCGTGCTGTGCTGACTCGAGCGATAGTCCCACATCACCTGGTCGTCACTTGCCAACGATGCGAATGAGATTTGACTCGATGCGGGTTCGAGCGGCAACGAGTCTTGTACGAATCGCGACAGACTGCGCACTTGCCAGATCGCATCACGGCGGTTGAGATCGAAGCACTCAAACGCGCCGGCTTCGGCCAATGCATGAAGGCCCTTGTTGTGGAGTCGAGTTTGGCGAACGAAGGTCGCGAGATTTGGGTACGGTGAGTCGCCCGATTCGAGACGCTCCCGTTCGACCACGCCGAGCCCCTTCACATACCGAAGCCCCATCCGCACTGCAGTGTCAGTGTCAGTGGCGACCTCGAGGGTGCAGTTCCATTGGCTTTTGTTGATGTCGATGGGGAGGACTTTGACTCCGTGGCGTTTCGCGTCTTCGACCAGTGTTGCCGGGGTGTAAAATCCCATGGGTTGAGCGTTTAGGATCGCGCAGGTGAACGCGTCGTGATGGTGACATCGGAGCCATGCGGTGACGTATGCCAGTAACGCAAAGGAGGCCGCATGGCTCTCCGGGAAACCATACTCACCAAAACCCCTGATTTGCGAGAACACGCGTTCGGCAAACTCCTCGGGAATGCCTTCGGCAAGCATACGCGGGATCATGCGCGTTCGATGCTTTTCAATTCGCCCGGACTTACGCCAGGCCCCCATGTCGCGACGAAGTTGATCCGCTTCGCCCGGCGTGTACCCAGCCGCCTCGACAGCAAGCTTCATGACCTGCTCTTGAAAGATCGGAACGCCCAGCGTCTTGCTCAAGATTCGTTCGAGCTTGGGATGTGGATAGTCGACCTCCTCTTCGCCTTTGCGTCGTCGCAGATACGGGTGCACCATATCGCCTTGAATGGGACCCGGGCGTACGATCGCCACTTCGATCACCAAGTCGTAGAACGTGCGCGGGCGAAGCCGCGGTAGCATGGCCATTTGCGCGCGGCTTTCGATTTGAAATACGCCGACCGTATCGCCTCGTGACACCATGTCGTACGTAGCCTTGTCCTCTGCGGGAACGGTTGCAATTTCGAGGGACTGCCCCTTGTGCTCACGTAACAGATCAAACGCATGGTGAATGCAGGTGAGCGCTCCGAGACCCAAGAGGTCGACCTTGAACAACGCGAGGTTGTCGACGTCGTACTTGTCCCACTGGATGACGGTGCGCGCCTCCATCGTGGCCGGCTCGATGGGAACGATCTCGTCTACAGGGCGATGGCCAAGCAGGAAGCCGCCCGGGTGAATCGATAAATGTCGAGGAAAATCCAGTATTTGAGAGGCTAAAGAGCCGAGGTGATGGGTTGCCGGCGCGTCCTGATCGAGCCCCGCCTCTTGGAGGAGCTCGGGGTTGAGGGCGTCGTCCCGATGCCTGAGAAGTCGCGTGACGGTCTCGAGATCCGTTCGAGACAAGCCGAGCACCTTACCCACGTCACGCACCGCAGAGCGGACGCGATACCGAATGACGTTTGCGACCATTGCGGCATGCCGTCGACCGTACTTTTCGTACACGTGCTGAATGACTTCTTCGCGACGATCGTGCTCGATGTCGAGATCGATGTCAGGCGGTTCGGCGCGCTCGACGCTCAAGAAGCGCTCGAATAGAAGATCCATGCGCACGGGATCGATAGCCGTGATGCCCAAGCAGAAGCACACTGCGCTGTTGGCAGCGCTACCACGGCCTTGGCACAAGATGCTCTGCTCTGCGCAGTACTGAACAATCTCGTGCATCGTTAGGAAGTAGCCTCCGTAGTCGAGTCTGTGAATGATTTGAAGCTCGCGTTCGAGCTGTGTGCGAACGTCAGCAGGCACCTTTCCTTGGTAGCGTGCGCGCGCGCCTCTAAACGCGAGCTCGCGCAACCACCCTTGTTCGCTTCGGCCGGAAGGAAGATGCTCTTCCGGATATCGATAACGAAGGTCATCGAGGCTAAACGCACACTGCTCCGCGATGTCGAGTGTGCGACGCAGACATGCAGGGTCATCTGCGAAGAGGCGGCCGAGCTCAACGGCGGGTTTGAGGTCGTGCTCTGCGTTTTCACGGATGGCACGGCCTGCGTCCGAGAGGACTTTTCCAGCGCGAATACAGGCTAAAATATCCTGGAGCGGGCGTCGGAGCTTGTCGTGATAGAGGACTTCGTTGGCGCCTACCGTCTGCACGCCGAGCTCTTGCGCCACAGAGCGCAAGCGCGTCTCTCGCGGCCGTTCGCGGTCGGTGAGATGACGCGTGCACAGAGCAAACAGAGATGAAGGACCATGGCGTCGCATGCAACACGCGCAATGTTGCGGGTGTCGTACAGAGAAAGAACAGCTCCTGGGCCTGTTCGAGGTCTGCAGCAGTGATGAGGGAAACGCCTTTTTCGCACCGAGCATGCCCGAGTGAAAGCGCTCTGCACAAATCAGCATAACCTCGCCGAGTCTTGGCGAGCGCTATGACATGGTGTGCATTGCCTTCGACGTCGACCGTGAGTTGTGCGCCGGTCACGATACGGATTCCCAGATCCTTAGCTCGCATGTGTGCGCGCACCAAACCGTAGACTCCATCGCGGTCTGTAATGGCAACGGCCGGAAGACCGAGTGCGTGTGCGCGTTCGACCAGCTCTTCAGGAAAGGAGGCGCCTTCCAAAAAGCTGTGATTGCTTTTGACCCACAACGGAACGTAAGCGCTCATTCAATCGAGCACCCCGTGCAAGAACCACCGCTTCCGGGGGCGATCGTAGAAGAGCCAGAGCAGGTCCCCGTGATCGGTTTCGGCGTAGTAGTAGTCGCGTTCGACGAGCCGTTTCCACCAACCACCACTCACGCGATACGGCCCGTACATGTGCTCGATCGCGTGGTTTTTCGCGAGCGAGGGCCCCGCCTCGGGCTCCTTTGGCTTGCGAGGAGGAAGAGGGCCTTGGACGACTATAAACACGTCGAATCATTGAAGAAACAGGAGCGGCCAACGCTCGTTCACCAAGCCGCGCATGGTGAATGGGCTCAAAGCGGAAGGAGGCCTCAGGCAAATGGGCCTCGAGCACGCGTGCTTTCGTCACCGAGTGCTCGCCGTATGCAGCGCGGATTCGGTCGAGCGCGCGATGGGCAGCACTCATGTCGCGAGGCGGTTGATGGCCGGGGAGCGCGACCTGTTCTGCATGCGCGCGCACCGTATTGGCAAGAAGCTCTACTTCCTCGACCGCACCTTGCAAGCTCACTTCATTGAGACGAAGACGGATGAGCTCGAGCAGCAACATCAAATCCAAGCTCGGTGAAGCGGGCTCGATGTGTTCTTGATGAAGAGGGGCGCGCTCCAGATGAAGGGAGAGCCGCAGAGACTGAATTGCCTCGCCGCGAGCACGCACCTGATGCAGCAATGAATGCAGAGCACCCTTGACTGCGAAGAGCAAGCGATTCTGATCTTCATCGGGCGGGTCGACTTGGAATGAGATGCGTGATGGTTCGTCGAACGCATGTGGCTGAATTGGGAGCTGCATGTCTTCGGCAAACGAATCGTGGAGCGCACGTGCCTTGGCGCCAAAACGGCTATGAAGCTCGCCTGGAGGCAAGAGGAGAAAGTCGCCCAATGTTTCGATGCCCAAAGCCCCTAAGTTCTCGTAAAGCTCACCGGGCAAATCGAATTTGCTAAGCGGCGTCTTGTTCGACTGCTCACGCTCTTCGCCGGGATTCTGCAAAATGGTGACCCCGCCGTGGGTCATCGCGACCGCGAGCGCTCGGTGACGATGAAAGCCGACCGTCACCGAATTTCGCCAGTGTCGAGCCCGCAAATACCGATGAATGGACGTCGCCCAGTTGCGATAACCGCCATAGAGGCGTCGGAGACCTTCGGGGTCGATGTGGAACGCACCGGCATGATCGATCGCTTCGACCCGAGGTGAGAACGTTTGAAGCGAGCTGATCAGCTCGCGGCTGACGTCCGAGGCTTTTTCGGGCGACACGACAGCAGTGTGCAGGTTCGGGAGGAGATCACGCGCGACCGTTTGACGCATGCCGATACGGAGGCGGCTCTTTTTTGTGATCCCATTGAGATGCGTGATGCGGCCATTGGGGCCTTCATCGTCGACGACGGCGATTGGTGCACCAGCCCATTGCGGCTTTTCGCGCAACAAAATTTGCAATGGAAGCATTGGTAACAGAACGCAACTCACCCGCTTCATGACGCGCCTCGCAAACCCGACGGAGCGATGGGGTTCATCGATGAAATCTCGGTTGCGAAGCCGACTTTGTCTTTGAGAACATGGGTGTGGATTTCGAAGCGATCAGCATGAAGAGGGCCGCGTCGTGGCTCGATACGCAAGCCTACCAATGGGCCGGAAGAAGGATCTTCGTACGCGCTCGAAGTGAGCAAGAGAATGCGTCCGTCGTATTGACGCAACAGACCTTGAAGACGGCCTTGCCAGTTCACCGATGAACCAGGCGGCAGCGCATCGGTGAGATCAATGACCGTCAACCCGAACGCACCAGACCGAGCAAGCCATTCAGTCGCGCGAACCAGTGCGAACGGACCCGCGTGACGCGGCACGTGAATGGTGATGAACGAATCGAGATCAACTCCCGCCGCCTCGAGGTCCGGAGGAAACAGCGCGCCGTCCTTGAGCTGCACCCAAGCGACGAGCTCACCACAGGCCTGCGCCCCGATTACACACGACACCGCCGCCGTCGTTCGTGCACAAGCATGCTTCCCCGAAACCTCGACCAAGCGCCGTCGAGGCAACAACTCCGACAACGGCAAAGCCTTCGCTTCAACTCGCCGCGCCTCGATATCAACAACAGTCCCAGCAGACATGGGACCACCCAATATACTGAACAAACAACCAGTTACAAGGGGGACAGGCTCCCCCCAGCTAACCCTCTGAAACTAAAGAGAAACTCCTACAAAGATCGCAGCGAAGCTAACCCTGTCGCTGTCGCTGTCACCGGCACTGACACCGGCACCGGCACTGACACCGGCACCGGCACTGGCACTGACACTGACACTGACGCTGACGCTGACGCTGGGGGTGACGCACGTCGACTTCTACGCAGGGGGACGGCTCGGGATGGGCAGCACAGTGAATGGGTCGGCGCCTCGGCGTATGTCGACTTGAGGTGCCGGGCGACGGGGCTCCCATTCGCGAGCACGCCCGTCCCGAGCCGTCCTCCGGTGACTCAGCCGCACAACACAGTCGCTGGCACTGACACTGGTCAGGAGGGTGGAGAGTGTCCCTGGTCGTATAGCTGGAGGATGCCGGCGGCCATGCTTCTCAGGAGGGATATGGCCATGGTGAAGTTGTCCTCCAAGACCTCCAGGAGGAGCTCCTGGTCAATGCGGAATGCGACTAGGTCTTCGATGACTTCCGCTCGGAACCAGCGACGTTCGTCGCCCATGGCGTCGATAGCGCCTACCGAGTCGCTCGGGCCCAGTTGGAAGTGCTGATCCGGATCGGTGGCCCGGCAGTCGATGACGCCGCGGAGCGGAAGCAGGAAGTAAGTGCTTCGATCGCCGATGTTCCAGAGGATTTCGCCTTTGGGAATGTGGACCTCTTGCACATCTCGCGCGAGGTCGGCGATCGCGTCGATCTCGCTGTCGCCGAACGAAAATGTTTTTCGTAAAAATGCCATTCGCTCGACGAGATCGGAAGGGCGATCGGGAAAAGTAAACGGCTCCGCCACGGGACCGAAGCCAGCGCTCTGTCCGAGCTTACGTCGCGATTCGAGGACCTCGCGGCTGGTTCCCCTGAGTACGCGCTTGAGCAGCACGAAATGGTCTTCGAAGATCTCCTGTGAATCGTCGACGGTAATCGCGAGTGTGACCATGTCTTCGAGTGCGATGCAATCGTAACCCAGCTCGTCGCCCGCGAGCGCACTGACCCCGCCGACCACGGTGCGCGGCCCCAAGCGGCGCACCGCTCTACCGTTGCGGATGATCTCGCACTCGCCGCTCACCACGTATTGAATCTCGAGTGCCGGGACCCCGCTTCGGTAGAGGTGTTCGCCCTTTGCGAAGAAGCGCTCGCGCGTGTTGGCGGCGATCACCTGGGAGATTTCGGGCGGCACTTCGCCGAGTCCCGGCATCGTGCGCAGGAACAAGAAACGCTGGAAACGATCCATTTCGGCGGGTTTTGTGGCTTTTTCAGACAAGATTCTGCGTCTCCTGCGCGGTATCGAGCATCGTACCGAGGCCGAGCTCTGCCGTGTGGTGAGCCGCGATCCCACGGATGACCTCGCTCTGATCCTGCATCATCTCCCTTACCGCCTCTTCGTGAGACAGTGGCTTCACGGTTGCGCCGAGAGCCGCCGCTGCGATACGCGCGCGCCGCGCCGGCGATTCTCCATTGTCGATGACGGCCAGAACGGCTTCACGGAAAGAGCCGGGCAAGGTAGCCTCCAGCACCTCGCGACCCGCAGCTTGTAGCCCCGCGTTGTCACTGGTGACGCCTCGCCAGACCAAGTTGAAATTCTCCTCGGGATGCCGCAGCCCCATTAGCCCGAACGCGCGCTCGAGCGCCGCTCGCTCTTTGTCTTGGAGCGCCACTCGAAGGAGCTCGGCATCGGCCGTATCGGGGGTACCATTGCTCTCGAGCGCTGCTCGCCATTGAAGAAGTTGGATGACGCGTAGCAAGCTTCCCCGGAGCTGTCCCCGGAGGAGCGCGTCGTCGAGGACTATCGATGGCTGAGTCGCCTGCAAGCGCCCGAGCGCTCGCACGATCTTCAGGCGCACGCCGCCTTCGCGTTCTCGATCCAAGTGCTCGAGCAGAATGTCGGCAGCGTCCTGCGAGTCGAACAAGATGATCGTGTGAGGGATGCGGCGGCGTACTTTTCGACTCGTCGACGGGTCCCTGAGGGCCTCATCGAGCGCCACGAGTGCCTCGGGACCGATCGCGACCACGGCGCTACGGGCGGCTGCGCGCAGATCAGAATTGCCCAAGAGCGGCAGCAGATGCGCCAGGTAGCGCGGGTCGGGGCTGCCCTCCATGGCTCGCAACGTTTCGAGCCGTACGGCGTCGTCGTCGCTTGCGATCAGCTCGATCAACGCCCTGGGTTGCACGATGGATGCCTCGACGTCCAGCTTTTCCTCGAGGAGCTCTCGGCTCGGCACGACCGCCGTCAGTGCGCGCAACGCGGCCGCGCGGATGTCCGGGTCTTCATCGGAGAGCATGCGGCGCGCGACTGGGATGAAGCGGCGGTCGCTTGCATCGGCGAAGGCCTCTAGCGCGCGGCTGCGGACCTCCGTCGACGGATGATAGAGCACCAAGACCGGAATCAGCTCTACCTTCCCGTGCCGATCGAAGATGTCGATCGCGGCGATGACCTCTAGGTCCTGATCGCTGTTCAACGCGGTGAGTAGAACGTCGAGCGAGTGGCGATCCAACTCCTCGAGCTCGAGCCGGGTGTCGATGACGCCTCGTCGGAGCCGCCTTCGAAACAGGTCGACGTACTGGCGCTGCGTCGACATGATCGCCACGACCCACGCGATGACGAGAAACAGCAACACGATTCCGAGCTGCTGCGTCGTCAAGCCCACGCCAACCGCCGCGATGATCAGCAACGATGCAACCGCCTGCCCGCCACGGTGTCCGAACACCTCGATGATGCCTTTTGCCCGTTCGCGTCGCTTGCTGTCGAGCGGCAGATAGAGAACTTCGACGGCGCTGCGGTACAGGGTGTGGCGCAGGCTCCCGTCGACCGCTTTGAGCGCCACCGCAAACAACAGGACCGGTCCGAGCGAGAGGCCGATTGCGCCGCCGAAGATCAGGCTGGGCAACAAGGCAGAGCTCCGGTGCGCCCCAAATGCACGCAGGAGCCACCCGGCCCCGACGATCTGAATCAGCAAGGCTACGCTGTTCAGGCCCAGATAGAAGCGCGCGAAGAACGGACCGAGCCCCTCTGCCGGGATGTGGTCTGCGACCGTGCTCTTGAAGACGAAGTCCACCACGGTCAGGGCGACCGTTCCCATCAGGACCAGCGTCAGAACGCGCGAAAGGTAGCTATCTCGAAGCAGCCAGCCGAGCGGACGTACCGGTTCGGCGGCAGCCTGGTCCGCCACTGCTTCGCCCGGGATCTTCCAGAGAAACGGCGTCGCCGACGCGAGGGCGAGGATCACCGTGGCGGCGAGCACGAGCTCGGCCGGCGAAGCGACTCGCAGTACTCCCCTCGGCGAGCAGCGACCCCAACATCGCGCCCGTCACCCCGCCCGCCGCAATCGCCGGAAAGATGCGTTTCGCCTGAGTCACGGTGACCGCGTCATCGAGCAACAGCCAGAACTCGATCAGCACGACCGTGATCAGGAGACCGGTCCAAACATAGAAACCGAACGGCGCCCAGGCGCCCATCTCCTCGAGGAATGCCCAAAAGCTGAGCGTGATGAACGAGCCGAACACGAGTGATGCCGACAAGAGCTTCCGCCGGTCGCGCACGTGGCGGAGCACCCGCTCGTGGATCCTGAGCTCCAGGATCGCGAGCAGGGCGATCGCCAAATAGGCGCGCGGCAAATGCGTCGCTGGCAGACTCGTCAGGAACAGCGTATCTCGCGCCGTCTCCATGACCGAATGGGCAGTCATGATCGCCAGCAGGCCAACGAAGCCCACGACGAGATTCCTGCGATCCTCTCGGCGAATGGAAAAACGCATGTGTCAGACGCAACGTACCGTCAAAACGGCTACAAGCATATTTCTAGTGTGCGAGAGATTCGAGCTCTTCGAGGGAACGCGGCCAGTCCCCCTTGAGCAACCTGGATAGAGCGCGATCGGCGAGAAGCTTTCCGCCGGTTTGGCAGGTTGCGCAGTAGTTCGTTTCGCGATCTGCGAACACGATTCGCTGGATAGGATCACCACATGCCGGGCATGGCTGGCCGTACTTTCCGTGCGCCGCCATTTCCGGGCGAAAAGCGGTCACCTTTTCGGGAAACTCGTCGCCTTGTTGGTCGACCAATCGCGCGACCCATTCCGTCAGCACGTCCTGGGTCGCGTCGAACACTCGTCGAATCTCTTCCTCGGTCAGCCGCTGCGTCCAAGTTAGCGGGGAGACCTTTGCGCGGTGGAGGATCTCGTCCGAGTACGCGTTGCCGATCCCACTGAAAATCCTCGGATCGGCTAGAGCGCGTTTCACCGTGTGGTTCCATTCGACGAGCTGATCTCGAAATCGGCGATGGTCGGCGTCCAAGGGTTCGATGCCGCCGGGATCATGCATGCGCAACGCGCCGAGGCCGCGACACAGATGCAGAGCTGCGCGTTTCTTCTTGCTCGCTTCGGTCAACAATAGCGTCCCGCTCTCGAAGTCGAATGCACCGAGACCCAAGCGGCCTGGGATCTTGTGCCCCGGCGGCTTCCAACGTAGTCGACCGGCGATCATTAGATGCATTACGATGTAGAGGTCTTCTTCCAGGGCCAGCACGATCCGTTTGCCGAGTCGGCGCACCTCGATCACTCGCTTTCCTTCCACGGCATCGATCGATGGCTCCACGCTTCTCAGGACGAATGGCGATGCCAGTCGCACTCGCTCGAGCGCGCGGCCAGTGATGCGCGAACGCAGTGCGTGACAATAAAGCTCGACGTCGGGGAGCTCGGGCATGGCTAACGAAGGCGCGGGTCGAGCCGGTCTCGTAGCCAGTCGCCCATCAGATTGAAGCCCAGCACAGTCACCGCGATCGCGCCGCCCGAGAACAGGGCAACGTGAGGGAAACGCAGCAAAACACTGGTGCCCTGGTCGAGGAGCGCTCCCCAGGACACCGCTTTCCCGGGGCCGAGTCCAAGAAACGACAGCGTCGATTCCGCCAGGATCACCACACCCAGTCCAGTGGTCGCCTGGATGACCAGCGGCCCAAGCAGGTTGGGGACCACATGGCGGCGCAGGATCTGGCGCGTCGGCACGCCGAGTGCGCGCGCCGCCTCGACGAACTCACGCTCTCTCAAGGTCAGCGCTTCGGCCCGGGCCAAGCGTGCGTACAAGACCCATCCGTTGACCGCGAGGGCCACGATCAAGTGCATGAGGCCGGGTCGAGCCACCAAGGCGAGGATCGCGATGTTTAGGACGATCGCGGGAAACGCTTGCACCAAGTCCGCGATCCCCGTGATCACATGGTCGGTGAGCCGCCCGGCGTAGCCCGCCCAGGTACCTAGCAACGTGCCAAACACGACCGATACACCGACGACGACGACGCTCACGATTGCGGCGAGCCGCGCGCCGTGGAGCAATGCGCTCAAGATGTCGATGCCGTTGTCTCCGGTTCCTAGTAAGTGCGTCCACGAAGGAGGCTCGTACTCGTGCAAGAGATCGATCATGAGCGGGTCATAGGGGGCGATCCATGGACCAACGAGCCCCAACACGAAAAAACAGAGCACGATGCCGAGGCCGATCGGAATTCTGCGGAGGCGAGCGCGAACCCGTTTCATGACAGTCTTACCCTCGGATCGACCACCCCGTACGCCAAGTCCACAATCAGGTTAACGAGCACGTAGATCACGGCGATGATGAGCACGCAGCCCTGAACCACCGGGATATCACGGGCGAAGAACGCATCGAGAAACAGCGTGCCGAGGCCCGGCCGCTCGAAGATCTTTTCCGTGACGATCGTGCCGGAGAGCAGCGCTCCCAGTTGAGCGGCGCCAATCGTCATCACCGGCAGGAGTGCATTGCGAAGGGCGTGGCGGAGCAGCAGCGGAACAGACGGAACCCCTCGTGCGCGTGCCGCGGTGATGTACTGCTGTGCAAGCACCTCGATCATCGCTGCGCGGGTCTGCCGGGTCAGCACGGCGGCGAAGGCGGTCCCGATCGTAAGCGCCGGGAGAATCAAGGCCTCCGGGCCGGCTAGGTCGTCGCCCGGCAGGGGCAGCCAACGGAGCTTCACCCCGAACGCGAGGATCAGCAGGGGCCCTAGCCAGATATTGGGGATCGCCAAGCCCGCCACGGCGACGGTCGACGCGATCTTGTCCCAACCCCTACCGGCTCTAGCCGCCGCGATGGTGCCGAGCGGTATCGCCACCAGCCACGCGACGAGCAACGCCGCGATGGCGAGCACGATCGTGTGCGGCAGCACGTCGCGCATCATCGACCACACCGAGCGATCGGGTCGCCGGAATGATGTCCCCATGCTCCCGTCGGCCATGTCACCGAGGAACGATAGGTACTGCTCTGCGACTGGCCGGTCGAGGTCGAGCGCACGGCGAAGCTCGGCTTTCTCTTCAGGGCCGGCCTGGTCCCCGAGGATCGCTTCTACGGGGTCGCCGGGGATCAGGCGCACCAGGAGGAACACGATGGTCACCAAGCCGACGACGGTGAGCAGTGCCCGCAGGAGGCGGCCCACCAGATACCGCAAGAGGCCCGGAGACATCATTCGGACCATACTACGCTCGATCGCCGACGGCGTCGGTTTCCCTGCCGAATCGGGCTACAGACCGCCGTCGAACCCTGCGGGTTGCGTCAGTGCGTCGGGCTGGCCGCTTCCTGGTGTCAACGCCACGCAGATTCTGGATTCCGCTCTGCTGGAGTCGAGGTCGATGATGCGGGCGACCCGCTCGTCCGCCGGCAAGTTGGGGTCGAACTCCCCGGTCGTCGTGATGTCATTCGGCAGGACGCAGGAGTACTCGATACGGCCGCAGTCTCCGGTGTTGCCGCAGGTCTTCATGCACCAGGTTTCCGCCGTGCGGCTCGGGATGAAGCGCCACTCGACACATGCCCCCTCGGGACAAGTATCCGCGTCACATGAAAAGACCGTGCAATAGCCACCGGGCTGGGCCAGGTCGCACTGGCGCTCACCCGTCACCGAACAGTCCGTGGAGTTGGCGCAGGCGTCTCCGATGTGCTCTTTGCACCCCGCCGCAACGAGGCTGGCAAGACCAACAAGGCCAGCAAGCAATAAGGTAGTCGCGCGTTCCATCGTCAGCGGCGGAGCATACGGGACGCTTCCTTCGATCGC
>PVMK01189074.1_pt1 | contig 53646 bp, 57 predicted proteins | sample 1853481 | NCBI WGS metagenome assembly PVMK01 (sample SAMN08533507, study PRJNA380276) | Marine sediment metagenome, whole genome shotgun sequencing project.
ATTTTATTTTTTCATCCAAAGATAGCTTAACTTCTGAAGACTTAATGGTCCTTGTAAACGGTTATCATCGGTTTGTTCACAAAGCTTTCGAATGCATCTGCTAAGCACCATTCTCCTTTCCGGATCCTCAAAGAAAGGGTCAAGCGGGAATCTTCCTATACAGGATTCAGTAACCCAAACATGGATACATCGCGGGCAATTGTATTCAATAGGGATTGTTTTTTGACCAGCCATTCTAGCATCAAGTCCTTCTTGTATAATATCATTTTCATTAATTTCTGATTCACAAAACATACAATTCATAAACACTCCTTAAAATAATAAAATCGAAACACGATTTTATTGTATAATTTCAATAAGTTCAATTTTAAAGTTCAGTGTTTTACCTGCAAGTGGATCATTTTCATCTATGACGATACTGTCTTCTGTGAAGTCTTTAATTGTCACTACGACTTGTTTTCCATCTTGTGTGCGAACTTGCAGTCTTTTACCAATTTCTAAGTTTATTTCCTGGGGAAAACTTGATCTGTCCATAACATGTACGAGTTCTTTCTTATGAGGACCGTACGCCTCCTCCGGGGAAAGCTCGATGGTCTTTGTTTCTCCTTTTTGCATCCCGATGACCGCATTTTCAAAACTCGGCAGCATGTTTTTCTCTCCGATTATAAACTCGAACGGCTCTTCCTCTAAAGTAGACCCGAAAATCGTTCCATCTTCCAAGGTGCCTGTAAAGTGAACCTTTACTTTATCACCAATTTTTGCCTGTGTCATGTTCCCCCACATTCATTTGATTTTTAGACAGTAAATCTCATAAAGATATGCATAAAACGCGTCCACCATGACCTTTCAAAAGGGTTTTGTCAAGATACGATTTAGCAAAAAAACGATCCAGATCCGGTAGAGCTTGATAAATTTTAGCTACATGGAAATGCGAAAAATGATTTCTCCTTGTAACCATGCATCGATTGCATTGAGCTGTCTGAAATAATCTCTGATGGCCGCTGCCAACGGCAACGCATCAGCTTGACGCCCCATTTCCCGGCAACGATCGATTAAACGTGAATGGACAGTATGAAAGATTTCGCGAATCTTTTGGTAACAACGGAGCCTGGCCCTGTGATCCCTGGACTCAAAAATCAATTTACAGTGCTCTGCACTTGTCGAAGAGCATGTTCGACATACGGCAGGCCTCACTGGATACACCCTGCACATGCCATCTTCCAAAAAGATACAGGGCAGCTCATGCCGAATCATTGCGACATCATAAGGGCTTAGATCCTTTATGCGTCCCAGTATCATTTCGACCCTGCCGCTAATCTCTTTTTTTGCTTGATCCGTGAAGTTCTGCTCGACATGATATCCGATAAGCAGCGCTTCCGGAGGGGTCACCATGGGCAGATTATAACAGCAGTAATGGCACCCCGGCTTGCAGTCCAAGGGCTCTGGCAGAGACTCGAGTGACGTAAATTCTTGAATGGCTTGGTCTGTCCAATTTAGGGTGTCCCAAGCCAGTTCCAGAGCTTTGTTTTGAAATTTTTCCATCTTTTATATTATCTTTGATAGATTGTTATAATCTCAAAAATAATTTCTTTGACACCATAGCAGGATAAAGAGGATAAATAAAGTTATCTGTCTGTTTCGAACCCGATGCGCTATCCAAAAAAAATCATATGAAAGGAGCGAGCCATGGCGTCATATAAACAGGGTATAGCTTTTCGTTATATACAAGGCACCAAGTATCACCGGGATCGCCCGATGAAAGATGATCTGGATTCTATCCCGGCAACGAGTCATTTTAAAAACTATCCGGATGCAGAGCGTTTGCAATTGCCGCAACCCGACCTGAGCCGGCCGGCCGATCTTTGGCAGAGCATGGCCCGAAGGCGGTCAGAACGCAATTATACATCTGATCCCCTTGGTCTTGACGATTTTGTCAGGCTGCTTTGGGCGGCCCAAGGCGTGACCGCAAGGGCCGGGAGCCATTTGCTCCGCACTGCGCCTTCAGCCGGTGCCCTTTATCCCTTTGAAACATATCTTTACGTTGACCAGGTTGAAGATATTCCACAGGGGATTTACCATCTTAATGTTGCCGACTTTGTTTTGGAACGTTTGAAGGACGGAAGTTATAACAGGGATATTACCGCTGCCTGCCTGGGGCAACCGGTGGTTCGACGTGCCGCGGTCGTCTTCATCTGGACCGCAATGATGCTCAGATGCATGGTTAAATACCGGGATCGGGCAGTGCGGTATATCCCCATGGATTTGGGGCATGTCTGCCAGAACGTTCAGCTGGCTGCAACGGCCATGAGTTTAGGCTCTTGTCCCATCGGCGCCCTGTTCGATGATGACATCAACGAATTGTTGGGTGTTGATGGTGAAGAAGAGACGGTACTCTACTTGATTACAGTTGGGAAGCTTAAGTAGGTCATGCGATATGATAGCATATATTTAGGGTTCGCGCAAAAATAACTTCGCAGAATTGGCGCTCAGATTTGGTTCAGATTTGGCTGATCCGAGAGAGCAAAACCACAGGAATAGCGAGCTATTTCGCGGATTTTGCGAGTGAGGTATCAGCCAAAGATGGGCTGAAGCTGAGATGTAAAAATGTGAAGTTATTTTTGCGCGAGCCCTTAGCTCCCATTTATCTACCGGAAGGCTGGAGTACTGGAGTGTTGGAGTAATGGATGGAAAGGTCTGAAGCCCTTCTCAGAACGAGCAGACATGCCAATCAAATCACAACTCCATTACTCCATTATTCCCAATCGGCCAGAATTTCTATGATCGGCGGGATAACATTGGTGGCGATATCCGTTTGGGAACCGCCGCCCAAAACCACTTCCAGACGGCCGCCGGACACCTCTTGGGCAGTCTTTTTCATAAATCGGGCAATCTCCTGAAAGCAGCGGCCACTCAATCCGAGGCTTCCGTAATCGCCCTGGTGGGTATCAAACCCGAAATACCAGAAAATCAGATCTGGCTTAAAATCCTTCACCCGGGGATAGAATTCGTTTTTCACGTTGTCGGCGTATTGTTGGTCGACATTTTCGATTTTTTCACCTCGGCTCCAGAATCCCCAGGAACTGCCCGGTGCCCGGATGTCCACTTTAGTGCCGTCAGGTGATTCGGACTCCATTCCGCAACAGCAAACGTGGAGAACATCCGGGTCGTTTTTGAGCAGATCCCTGGTGCCGTCTCCATGGTGAGCGTCCGTATCCATGATTGCAAAGCGCTGAATATTGTGGATTTCGCGAAGATAGGTGATGGTAATGACCACATCGTTAAAACAGCAATAGCCGCCAAAATAGTCTTTTCCAGAGTGGTGGCCGCCGGCACCGATGAGCGCAAATGCATTGTCGATCTCCCCGGTACAGACCTTTTCTCCGGCCAGAACCACACCGCCCACAGAATGCCATGCTGTTGAACAGAGATGATCTGATTCCACTCCCCGGATGAGTTCCGGAGTGTGCACCTTCAGAATCCATTCCTCCTCGATTGGCGGCGATTCATACAAAATGACGTTGTCGCGCGTTAGCAAGTGGTCTATGGCTTCGGGGAAATCTTCCAGCCGGGCACCCCGTGTAAGGTAACTTCTTCGACTGAAGCTGGGATGATAAAACACACCGGTTTTTTTCATATAATATTCCTTATAAAATGTTGTGAAGCGCCTGCAGATTGATCTTTTGGGAAAATGTCATTCCCGCGGAAACGAGATGCAGATACAGTTGCTTAACCGGTTATATTTTAAAGAAAATTTGATGAATATCGAACTGTAACAGCTATCTCAGTTGAATTTCGGGAATTGACGGTTCCTGCAGTGTGCTGGAGCGCAGCGGAAATCCCACTTTGCGGAGCAGCAAAGAACTTCAATTATTTTAACCCAAATTATTTTGGGGTCGATTAAAAATCAGACAAGGCCGGTTTCCCCAGAACTTTGAGATAGGAAGTGTCATTCAGATACGATATTATCCATTGGCCGTCTTTATATTTAAAAAGGTTGGTACTTGCCGTATCCTGTTGAATTCGCCAAAAATTATTGTTGTCGATTCCAATAAGGCTGCAGCAGATCACTTTGTTTGGCGCCCGATGGGCCACCAGGGCAATGTTTTCGTTTTCGTGTTTTTCAAGCAAATCATCAATGGCATTCTGTGTTCGCACCCGTACCTGCTCTAAGCTTTCTCCGCCGGGAAAAGTAATATTGTGGGGTTCCTTTAACCACAGGTCATAAAGATCCGGATATTTTTTCTGAACCTCAACCAGGCTGACCCCTTCCCATTCACCGTAGCTGATGTCGACAATAGCTTCAAGGGGTGTGACTCCAACATCCTGAAATTTAGCTATATTTTCAGCGGTTTCCATGGAGCGGGAGAGGGGGCTGCTGTATATTGCGTGGAGGGTTTCGTCTTTTATAGCCTCGCCCGCCAGATGCACCTCTTTTTTCCCGGTTTCATCCAGAGGGATATCCATGCGTCCTCTAAAAACCTCTTCCAGATTCCAGGCGGTCTGCCCGTGACGAACAACATATACTTTGGTGGTCATGTTTCGAGCCTCCATATATATCGGTGCTTGGAGAAGTTATCTCGACAATTTTTTGCTCAAATAAATCCACCGATTAGATGAAACTCATTAGTGGCTTTAGCAATGTATATTTGTTTATAATTATTACTTTTTTATTGCCCTGTCACTATTTGAAACGCTAAGTTTAGGATATTGTTTGCCCGGATAGAAGTGGGCTTGGATTAAGACGTGCGCTTTCGGTTCTGCATTTCATAAAATGATGGAAGGTCTTAATTTTAGACACGTTGAATCATTTTAGGCAGTTCATGCGTTTTGACGAATTAAGATGCCTTTTTGGATTTAAAAGGCTTGAACATATCAAAAGTCTATAATTTTTTCGAGATCTAAATCCCTTTAATCTGCTGGTGTAATTCGCTGGTTTTTTCCATACGTGCCCGGTCGCGATCTTTAGCCAGTCGACGGATACTTTCATCTGCAGCTGTCATTTCCGAATTACTGTAACTTTTCTTCCCGGTAAATCCGTCAATAAGAATACGATACGCATGAATCATCTCTGAAATCATGGAAATTGGATATTCACGGCCTTGCACTTTTAGGGTCTGCAAACCCAGATCTGCATACTGCCTAAGCTCTTCACCGGTTATGGCAAAGGCGACGTTCGGTCGGCGGCGAATTCTTTCATTGATGTCGGTAATTTCTTGGGAGCTTTTCCCCTTTCGGCGCATCACTTTTTCTCTCTGGGGCTCAGTAAGGAGGCAAAAACGGAAACAGCTTCCGCTTCTGTCCGGCCAACCTTCATACTCAACGATTTCATTTCCGTCTTCATCATGGTAAACTTTTTTTACATAAGAGTCACTGGTAAATTCATGAAACAAACAATTTCCAACACCACCAATGCAACGGTTGCCATGGATCAAAATCTCGGTGAGAACACCAACTTCGTCAGCCTCTTTTTTAAATTTGCTTAATTTTTGGACGGTATCGATTTCGGTGCTGGTCACTATCTGTGTAGCACCGGCGTCTAGATAATATTCCATCTCTTCCGGGTTCTGGATATTACAGCCAACACTGGCGTGGATGACCAGTTCCGGATAGTTGCGGTGAATGAGTCGCATAAGATCCGGAGTTTTGACGATAACCCCTTCTATCCTATACTGTGCCCACTTGGAGACTTTGTTCAGCACGCGAATAAAATGCTTTTCCTGAATTTCCGCATTAATAGCCACCCGAATTTTTCCACCTCGGGAATCGGCAATGCGCACCGCTTCTCTGATTGCGCTGTCTTCCAGTTCCCAGGCGCATTTTCTCCGGCTGAAACCTCTTGCTCCCACATAGACGGCATCGGCGCCGCTGTCTAATACGGCTTCCACCATTGCAAGACTGCCGCCCGGAGCCAGCAATTCGTTCATTTAGAAAGACCCTCCTTAACGTTGAACCGGATTTTTTTCTTTTCCGGCTCATAGTATTTTATTTTAGAGGATGCAAGCGATAAATTCAATAATATTGTATCGACAAATGATAGAACCATTCCAAGCACATGAATCTATGCGTTTCAGCGTTTGCTGTCAAGAAAATTTTATCCGATCACCCCTGTATGCATTTTTCATTGTTATTTCAATAGGTTTTGGCAAAGCACCTGGATTATTTCCCCGTCTTTTCCTGGGGCAAGCTTTTTGAGGAAATAACCGATTCGATTTTTTCAAGCGCTATATTTTTATTGTAGTTTGGCCTTTAACCTATTTTTGACTTCAAACATGCTGTTGTGCAAACGCTCCGCCCTCAAACAGAACGCCTCCAGATTGGCATTGATGATCTGGGGGAACGGCGATCCGTCGCTTTCAATGGCCAGAAAAGGCAGGTCATCGACATGGTTCAGGGTTGAGCGGAGTCGTTGGTTGCCTGGATCGGTTGCAAGCTTTCCGTCACGATTCATGGCTTCGTTCAGGATAGCTTCTGCCAGACGGTTGGGCATACACCCAAAAGGACCGATGGCGATGACGCCGCAGGTGTGCGACACGATCTCGGTCAAAGAACTTCCCACCGTAAGAATGGCTTCGCCGGCCAAATTGGGTGATATATGGGGTGAGGCGTTGTTGATGATGGATTGGATATTCAGCGGCACTTTATTCACAAGACCGGTGTCGGCCAGTTTCGATTGGATACGTTTTTGGTATCGGGCCATGTAATGCTTCTTAAGCAAGAATGTCAGTTTTTCTCTCTTTGACATGGAATAATCTACAAGCCCTTTATCCACCAAATAGTCGGAATAGAGCGCCCATTCTGCAATCGGTGAGCAGATGGTTGCAAACCCTTTTTTCGCTAGTTGTTCAGTCAAATACTGGCGGGACAGCGCATCCCGGCGGACGAAAATCTCACCGACCATAGAGATGATCGGCACCGCTTCGGGGGGACGCTTCATGGGGATCCGGCGGATGCGTCGGGCCGTCTTTTCGAGTTGTGTTTCAAGCCGGGAGAAATCCCCTTTTTCGAGTTCGCCGATGATGGAGTTCCACGCATCATCGAATATTTTGACCCCCGCTTCTACATCCACGGCATTGGCCAGGATCATGGATCGGATGTCCTCCATGACGTCGGATACAACAATGCTCCACCATGCTTTTAGATGAAAATCGTTTCCCATGCCGGCATAGGAATTTTCGGATGTCAGCGAAAAGATGGCCACGTTGGGTATCTCTTGTTTTCGAATCAGATCTTCCATGAAGATCCGGTACTGGCCGAACCGGCACGGACCTGAGCCGGTGGCCATAAAGTAAACCAGGACCTCGCTGTCCTTTTTTTCGTTGTAAATAAAGTTTAGCAGCGTTCCTGTGGTGAGGATCAACGGCAGACATTCCTTACAGGATGTATTTGCCCGGCCCAGTTTCAGCACTCCTTCGTTAGACGGAGGATGTGCGATTGTCTTGATGCCCGATCCCCGAAATACCGCTGCCAGGGATTCTGTGACAAGCCGACCCATGGACGGGACCAGAAGTTTCACCCGGGAATCGGTCATGGGCAACACCTCGCCCGAGCCGGTGATCACCTTTGGGATGCCGTTGTCCAGGGTGGTCCGGGCAGGGATAAACGTCCGTTTCTTTTTGGAAACCCTTTTCCCAACAAACAGTTTCCGGTACGCGGAAACGATGTCTAAAAACGCCTCGATCCGGGTTTCCAAACCCGCATCGGCGGTGTGATTGTCCAATTCTAACGTCAACGACGGCTTACGCCCCATGATATCCCTGAAGTATCCGATAATAAACGAATCCGGACCGCAGGAAAAGTTGGTGATAAACGTGCCGAACAGCTGAGGGTGCTCTTCAACGAACCTGGCTGCCTGGAGAATGCGCTGGCCCAGACCCCAGTACATATGCCGTTTGCTTTTCCCGGTGTCTGACAGGAAAAAATCAAAGGGTATGACCCGAACACCCCTTGATGCAAGCTTGTGAGGAATGCCCATGTGTGCTTCTTCAACAAACCCGTTGTACGAACGGCCGAAAATTACCACGGCGGTCTGGTCCGGATCGGATTCCAGTTCTTCTAAGGTCTTTTTCCCAATTGTCCGCATTTCAGCCATGCAGGCTGTCTGCTGATTCAGTGCGGTTTCAAACGCTGCCAAAGCTGTTTTGCGTTTCAGACCCATTTGAACGGCGGTGTCCACCAACGGCTTCCGGGCTGCTGCCAGCCCGTCCGTCAGGTCGAGAAGCGGGGTCAACACCCGGGTTCCTTGGGCTTGGAGCTTGCGGAGTTTTTCGCGAAAGGTGGCCTTAAGATAGAACGTCTCGCCCTGGACAAACGGACACACCTGAGAACTGGAGTTTTCGTCCAAAACAGGCACCGCCTTGAAATGGGGCAAAAAAATGTACTCCGGAGGGTTCTTCATTTCAAGAAGGGAATGAAAATAACCGTGGGCCAGCTCCCCTGGATAGCAAAACGCGGCGTTTCTATGGTCGATCCCTTCCTGGCTATAGACATCGGGTATCACCGGTTCCAACCCCAGTTCCGTAAAGAACGTTGAATACAGCGGATAATAGGTGTTCACCAGAAAGCTCCGGTTGATGCCGATCCTCTTTACAGGGTTTTTCTTTCTTCCATTCGATAATTTTCTAACAGGACCGGAAGCAGATATAGGATCGGAGCCGGGTACAAACCTGGCACCGTACTTTTTAAAGACAAGCTCCTGCCGCACCCGGACAAGATCCAACTTTTTAACGTTGTACCGTATATTTTGCCGCAAATTGTAGTACCTGTTGCAGGCACCGCCGAAGGGATATTGGGTGCCATCGAGCGCTATCATGGCAATTTCACACCGGCGGTCGCACTTTTCTGCCCCCCCTTTGCAGACAAACGGCTTCCCGTAGGTTACCTCTCGGTCGGCCAGCGCTGACAGGTCAAAGGGTTTTTTCTCCAACAATCCCTTTTCGATTCTCTCTTTAACCTCCAGCGCTACACCATAGGCACCCGTGAGTCCCGGCTCCGGAGGAACAATGATCGGCTTGCCCACAAGGGCCGCCATGGCAAGGGGAACCGCCCGGTTGTAGCAGACACCGCCCCTGCATGAATACTTTGTTCCCCACCGGTCGGTTGCCTTTGACCCGATTTGAATAATTCATGCAGATGGAATATACCAGACCGGCAACAATATCTTCGTGTTCAACCCCTTCGTGAATGGCATTCTTTATGTCGGAAGCAATGAATGCGGCACACTGGTCATTGAAGTTCGGCGGATGTTTACCCTTGAGGGCAATATCGGCAATCTCCTCCATTGCCACACCCAGCGTTTCATGGGCCGATTCTTCCAAAAACGACCCGGTACCCGCCGAACATGCTTCGTTCATGGCATAATCTGAAGCCACCGCGTTGGTAATGTGAGTGTATTTGGCGTCCTGTCCCCCGATCTCAAATATCGTATCCACCTGGGGATCAAAAAACACGGCCGCCGCCGCATGGGCAATGATTTCGTTGATAACGCTGTCCGTGAGGGCATGCAGACCGGCGATCTGACGGCCGGAACCGCATACTCCCAGCCCCTCTATGAATATTTCCGAAGGATTGACCTTTTTACTGACCTGGTCAAGGATGGCATGGTAACACTGCCGGGAAGCGCCCACCGGATCCCCGTTGGTGAGCAGATAAACGCTAGCCAGCATTGCGTTGTCCCTGGTTCGTACCAGCACCGCCTTTGTGGTGGTTGAACCCACGTCCAGACCCAGAATACAGGTGTCGCCTGCATGGATCTCTCCTTTTTCCATGGTTTTGAACGTCACCATCTCTTTGAAATCCTTAAGCGGCGGGAGCCTGTCAAACGAAGCCGCTTTGCTCCGCAGCAAATCGGACATTCCGGAAAATTGGGCGGTATCGTTCTCCAGACCCCAGAGCGCGGCGCCCAGTGCCTCAAAATAAGGTGCTTCAGGCGGAATGATTAAGCCGGGAATTTCCTTGTGCAAACATTCCACCATCATCCGGTTCCGGGCCGCTCCGCCGGTGAGCATAATGTTCTTTCTTTCAACCTTTTTTAAAAGCTCTAAGATCTTTCCGGCCATCATCTTGCAAAGCCCGGCAGTGACCTTTGATTTGGGAATCCCTTTATTGGTGGCATGGGTACAGTCGGATTTGCAAAAAACAGAGCAGCGCCCGGAGACATGATGCGGCTCTGTGGTCGCGGCCCAATGGGCCGCCTCTTCCAGAGACACGTCCATTCTTCGCAGCTGCTGAAGGAAGAATTCCCCGGTTCCGGAGGCACACTTGTTACCCGTCAAAACATTGGAGATCTGCCCCAAACGATTGAGGACATACACCATAAATGTTTCGCCTCCGGCAGAAACAACTGCCGGACACGAAACATCCGGAGGTTTGACAAATCGGTAGGCATATTCCATTGCTTCAGGTTCGGGGATGGAGGTGAGATTGACAAACCCGCGGAACTTCCGGCCGGTTGCCACAATCCGGTCGAATGCGCTCAGGTCGAAACCCTTGAGGGCGGACAGCAGGGTCCGCTTGGGATCGCCTTCGTGGGGGTGAAGTGAATATTTTACAACCCGAGGGGATTTTTTAACCTTTGTGGGGTTCCCCTTGCCAGGAATCTGGTCCTGATCAAGCTGAACCAGGGAAACAGTGGACGCTCCAAGGCAAATCCCCAGCGACCTTATTTTTTCTGAGAAAAATCTTTCCTGATTCAATTGCCCCTTTGAATCTTCATAATTCATTGGAAACTCAATCCTCGATCGAGAAAATGTATTTGTTATGAAACGACCAAAGTTGCGCTGAAAACATGTGCCGATTGGATTAGGAGTATAAAAAAAACCGGTTTGTGTGTCAAAGAAAAAGTGGCGGCATATTGACAAAACGAGGACCGACGAATTTGTTCTTGTTTCAAAATTTATTCCATGCTATCAAACCGCATTTAAAAAGACCTTTTATACAAGTATTTTCATGATGAATGTTTATGAGGAGGAAGATTGAATGATACAATTAAACAGAAGTGTAGGTATAATTCTGGTTCTAATTGTTGGATTCCTGGTGCAGTTGCTCTTTTCACTTGCAGACGTAAAAGATACGCCGAATAAAGCTGTTGTGGAATTTAGCAAAGCATATTTTCAGCTTGATCGATCAATGGCGGATAGAATCTGCAAAAAACAACTGACAAACGACGATGTCGATATAGTCGATCAATATCTATTCCTCACAGCAAAAGAGGCAAAGGAAAGAGGGTTTGATATAAATTTCATGAAAAACAAACTCTACCACATAGAAACCGAAACCCTTTCAAAAAATGATACCACCGCCAAAATTCGGATAACCGGCAAAACAAGAGTTGCCATCAATCATGTTTATCCGATTGTCGCGCAACTATTTAACATCGGTGCAACCCATGAGGTTGACGAAACCTTCAACATCATCAAGGAAGACAGCCGGTGGAAGGTTTGCGGAACCCTTTTTTCTTTGCCCTGATATGGAGGACGCCGTTCAAAAGACTAAATTATTAAAATTGTTTCAATCGATAGAAAAATATGGAAATTATATATGCTCGTTTTCGTAAACGAGCCCGCCAGATTGTTTCTCGCTACCCATCTCCCGACTTTTACCAAGATCATTTTTTCGCAAATGAATTGTCCCGCCAGTATTTTGAAACCAATTCTTTTACCGCAGAATTACGGGAATTTGTTGCAGAACAATTAGAAGAAAATTTTGGGCATGGCGTTGAGCACGCTATCAAGGTGGCCATCGATGCAGGTGCTTTGATGATCGTTGAGAACAAACTTGCCGAGCAAACCGACAACCGAATAAACCGCAGAGTCGCCGTTGTTCAGTGCGCCGGTCTCCTACACGACATCAAACGCAGGCAAGAAAATCACGCCCTCAAAGGATCTGACCATGCAAGGAAGGTTCTGAAACCCTATCCTCTCGACCCCGGCGAAGTTGACGATATCTGCAGAGCGATTCGAAATCATGAAGCCTTCAAACCCACTGTAAAATCAGATACCGTTGAAGGTACGCTTGTTTCCGACTGTCTCTATGATGCCGATAAATTCCGTTGGGGACCTGACAACTTTACAGATACGGTGTGGGCCATGGTATCATATTTTAACATTCCTGTTGTCGAGTTTATGGATCTTTATCCTGAAGGAATGGAAAAGCTTGCCAAAATAAAGCACACCTTCCGAACACGCACCGGAAAAAAATACGGTCCCCAGTTTATAGATTTCGGTGTTGCAATCGGCAAAGAACTCTTTAATGTTATTAATACCGAGTTTGCGCACTTATTATAACCCTAATGATCGGAAATGCGTGAGGTGCGTTTGATGAGAAGGGACTCTTCCCGGAGTAACAACGCCAGCTTGAATGTTCGCTTGTTGGTTACTTTCGTTGTGATAGCTGCCATAATGATGTTTAGTTTGAGTGTAAATATCGAAGCCGGTGAGAATGATTTTCCGTTTAATCCGGGTGAAAAACTGACGTTTCAGCTTAAATGGATGTTTATACCGGCCGGAGAAGGCGTTCTTGAGGTACTTCCCATAGAAACCATAGATGGTGTCAAAGCATACCATTTTTTACTGACGGTAAAATCGAATTCCTTTATCGATCATTTTTACAAGGTTCGGGATAAAATAGATGCCTATACAGACATTGAGATGACCCATTCGATCCTTTACAAAAAAAAGCAGCAGGAAGGAAAAACACATAGAGATATTGTTGTGAATTTCGATTGGAGAAATAACAAAGCCGTATATTCCACATTGAAGGAGAAGCGTCCGCCGATTGATATATTACCCGGATCATTTGATCCATTATCCGCCTTTTATTTTGTCCGTCTTTTTGATCTTGAAAAAAAATCAGCCATTGAACGTCCGGTAACGGATGGAAAGAAATGTATCATTGGCAAGGCAGCTGTTATCAAAAGAGAAACACTTAAACTGGCAAGCGGAACCTATGATACCTTTTTAATAGAACCCGAGATCGAACATGTCGGCGGTGTGTTTGAAAAAAGTAAGGATGCTAAAATCCAGGTATGGGTCACAGCGGATCACCGGCGAATTCCCGTTAAATTAAAGAGCAAAGTTGTTGTTGGAAGCTTTGTTGGGGAGCTTGTATCGGCTACAGGCTTAAAGTGAGACCTTTGAAAAACGCCCCCTTTTGCCCAATTCCGGCTTCCCCGATGAGCGGGATTTGTCAACAGGCTCAAATTTTAATCCTCAAAATACAAAATGTATTCACCCCAAGGGCATTTCCTGCGGGGCACCTGTGGTTAAAATTTTCGCCTTCCTTGGCCTTGGACAAAATTGAACATTTTTCAAAGGTCTCAAAAATATGGTGCCAGATGAAATCCATAGAAAATAAAAATGGTTCAAATAACGGAGCTTTGTCTGGAATATTGGTTCTGGATCTGTCCCGTTTGCTGCCAGGACCGTTTTGTTCCATGATTCTGGCAGACCATGGTGCACGTGTGATTTCGGTGGAAGACAAACGTTTTTTATCTGACGATCTCTTCATTTCCGAGGTCAATCGAAACAAAGAGCACATGTCCTTAAACTTGAAAACCCAGGCAGGCAAAGAGATTTTTTACCGCCTGGTTGATAAAGCGGATGTCTTGCTGGAAGGGTTTCGACCAGGGGTTGTTCACAGGCTGGGTGTTGACTATGAAACGGTTCGTTCCATCAATCCCAAAATCATTTACTGTTCCATTACCGGATATGGCCAGACCGGGCAGCATAAGAATCGAGCCGGACACGACGTGAACTTCCTTGGCTATTCGGGTGTTCTCGATCTTATGGGAGAACCGGACCGGCCGCCATCCATCCCCGGAGTCCAGATTGCAGACATTGCAGGAGGGGGGATGAACGCCGCTATCGGCGTCCTTCTGGCGCTATGGGCCAGGGAAAGGACCGGAAAAGGTCAGTATATCGATATTGCTATGACAGATGGAATGGCCAGCCTTCTGCCGCTGCCGCTGTTTTTTCATCAACGTACTGGAGATGCCCTAAGGCGCGGTGACTCGCTGTTCTCTCACCGCTTCGCTTTTTATAACACCTATGAAACAGCCGATGGCCGCTATATCTCCATCGGTGCTGTGGAGCACCGTTTCTGGAAACAACTTTGTGAATATTTAGGTGTTCCGGAGTATGCCGCTCTCCAGCATGATGAAAAATGCAGGGAAGAGATTCTCGATTTCATGCGGACCACTTTCAAGAAAAAGACGATTTCCCAATGGGAAACTGAACTTGCCGGTCTTGATGTTTGCTGGGGACGAATACAGAATCTCAAAGAAGTACTGGAAGATCCTTATTTCAGAGAAAGGGAAATGGTTGTTGATATACGACAAAAAAACGGGGTAGAATACAAAACCCTCGGTGTCCCGATTAAGTTAAGTGAAACCTCCGGATCCGTTCGAACACCGCCGGTGGATTTTGGAGAAAGCACGGTCCCTATTCTTCAAGAACTCGGTTATACCGAAAACCAGATAAAATCGTTTGCCAAAAAAGGGATTTTTTAAAGTATCGAATTGCTATCAATGGTATCCCTTGATTTGTACCTGTAGGATACGTTATTTGGAAGGTAGAATGGTAATGACTAAAAACATATTGGTGATCGACGATAAAACGGACGATTTAAATAATATTACGACCTTATTAAAAGACGTAATTCCTGATTGCCGGGTGATTGCCGTCCGATCCGGTTTGGAGGGATTAGAACGCGCAAAGACCGAATCCCCTGTTGCCATTTTTCTGGGCATTGACGCACCGGAAATGGAGAGGCATTCGGTTTGTAAACGGCTGAAATCTGACGTAAACACCCAACAAACCCCGGTTATTATGCTGATGGAGGCCCAATCGGACCCCAATAGTTATGTTAAGGGATTGGAAGCCGGCGCTGACGTTTTTTTGAATAAACCGGTTAACCATGCTGATTTAAATGCGCAGATCCGTATGGTATTACGCGTCGATGCATTGGAAAAAGAAAAGACCCAACTTAAAAAGCAGCTTCAACATGCACAGAAGATGGAGGCCATTGGAACGTTGGCGGGAGGTATTGCGCATGAATTCAACAATATTCTTTTTCCCATAATCGGCTACACCGAAATGAGCATGTACGATATCCCCGAAAACAGCAAAACCCGAAAAAATCTGGCAGCCGTCCTAAAAGCAGCCGACCGGGCTAAGGACCTTATTCAGCAGATTCTCAATTTCAGCAGAAAAGGCGGGCAAGAGAAGAGCCTTTTAAAAATTCAATATGTTATAAAAGAAACGCTCAAGCTGTTGAGAGCGTCGTTTCCGGCAACCATAGAAATCCGCCAGAAGATTGACAACGCCTGTGGTCCTGTAGCGGTCGATCCGTCGGAAATACAACAGATCTTAATGAACCTTAGCACTAATGCATACCAGGCCATGGAAGAAAAAATCGGTGTACTGGAGATAACCCTCTCGGAGGTTATTATAGATTCCAGCGATGTATCCTCCAATATGGATCTGAGTCCTGGAAACTACCTGCAACTGGCGGTTAAAGATACAGGCCATGGCTTTGAAACGGATCAGATAAAGCATATTTTCGATCCGAACTATCGAATCAACAACCAAAATGAAGGCATCCGGACGGGTTTTGGCATGGTATATGAAATCGTCCAAAGCTATAACGGGTATATCGACGTTGACAGTGAACCGGGTCAGGGAACGACAGTTAGTGTTTACCTGCCGCTACCCCATAGAGAATCCGAAACAGTGTCGCATGCGTCCACCGAAGCCGATATGCCAACGGGCAATGAAACGATTTTGCTGGTTGATGATGAAGAAGATGTGCTTGAAATGATGCATTTGATGCTGGAGAGATTCGGATATCGCGTTTTTCCAAAGATAAGCAGCATCGAGGCCTTCGAGGAATTTCCGCAGGGAACCCGAGAAGTTCGATCTGGTTATCACCGACCAGACCATGCCCAAAATGACGGGAATGGAGTTGATCCAAGAATTGATGCGCATCCGCCCTGATATTCCGATAATTTTATGTACCGGATTCAATGAAAAAATAACGGAAGATAATACCAAGAGTCTCGGGATCGGCGCACTAATCAGTAAACCGGTCCGTGTGAAAGAGATTGCACTGAAGATCCGAGAGGTTTTGAACCGGAAATAGCTTGCAATTTGAAAGCACTGGCACATCTTCGGGGCATGCATAACCCGAACAACCCGGAAAAGTGGCTTCACGCTAGGAGAACACATGAAAAATTTCCATAAAAGCAGTGGTGAAAATTTCCATATTTTGGTTGTTGAGGATGATGAACTCATCCGGGATATGATAAAACAAAATGTGGAGAACGCCGGCTATGAATGCACCATCGCTGAAAGTGGGGAAGACGCTTTAAAGCTCCTCGATGAGGGCAAAAAAGATGTGGATGTCATCATAACCGATATCAGAATGCCAGGCCTCAATGGCATTGAATTAACCATGAAAGTAAAAGATAAACATGATTCCGACGTCATCGTTATGACCGGTTTTGCAGAAGATTTTACGTATGAGAAAGTGATTGAAGGCGGCGCAAGCGACTTTTTTCAAAAACCGATCAACCCCAGAGAATTGATGCTTAGGTTGAAACGGGTCCTCAAAGAGCGCATTCTCTTTGCTGAAAGAAATCAAGCGGACGCGGAACTTAAACAAAGTTTCGAAAAATTGCGAAGAGCTCAGGACCAAACGGTCGTCGCGCTGGCATCTGCGTCTGAGATTAGGGACCCATACACGTCCGGTCACCAACAGCGCGTTACCAAACTGGCGTGTTCTATAGCAGAGGACATGGGCCTTATAAAAGACCTTATTGAAGGACTCCGTATCGCAGGGTTGCTGCATGATATCGGAAAAATTTCTGTGCCTGCAGAAATTCTAAGCAAGCCCGGCAAAATAACACAGGACGAATATAACATCATTAAACAGCACTGCCAAATCGGATATGAAATCCTAAAAGGCATAGAATTCCCATGGCCTGTTGCCCAAATTGTTTTACAGCATCATGAAAAGATGAACGGATCAGGATATCCGTTAGGACTTACCGGCGAAGAAATTCTTTTGGAAGCAAGAATTTTGGCGGTTGCAGACGTAATAGAGGCCATGTCCTCCCATCGTCCTTATCGGCCCGGTCTCGGTATAGACAAAGCCCTGGATGAAGTCATGAACAACAAATCGACTTTTTTTGATCCAGCGGTGGCGGATACCTGCTGGGACCTTTTCTCCAGCGGCAAATTTAAATTCGAGTAAATATGTTCTGATTGAATTGCTTACGGTCGCAATTTTAATGAGCCTCAGGATAGTTCCGTTTTGATCGGGAAGCTGTCTGAGCAAATTAGAGCGCGTTAATGCGAACAGCAATGAGGGTGTCAAACTTGTTGATAATTATCATACGCCCGTCGTGTAATCTAAACACCTTAGACCTGTTCGCTTTTACGCGGTTTTATTTGCGAGTTCTTGCAGATTAAAACGGAATTATCCTGAGGCTGAAACGGGCAAGGAAACATAGTTCCCTGCTTCAAATATTTAAGCCGGTTTGGCAATTTTATCGGAAGCATCGCACAGATCATACAGAGGACAGAGAGCACACGCCGGTTTTCTTGCTTTGCATATGGCTCTCCCAAAATAGACCAGTTGAATGGAAAAGTCGCTCCATTCCTTTTTTGGAATGACGTCCATCAGATCATACTCAATTTTGACCGGATTGTTATTTCCCGTGAGTCCGAGTCGTTTTGATATTCTTGCCACATGCGTATCTACAACAATACCCGGAATATTAAACGCACTGCCAAGGACTACGTTGGCAGTTTTACGTCCTACTCCGGGAAGTTTAATCAGGTCGCCGAGATTTTGAGGCACCTGGCTGTTATATTTTTCCATGAGACTTTTGGAGCAGTTTTTGATATTCTTTGCCTTGTTGCGGAAGTAACCGGTCGATCGAATCAGCGCCTCGATGGTCTCATTCGGGGCACTGGCAAAGTCATAGGGGGTTTTCAGTTTCTCAAACAAATCGCCGGTTACGCCATTGACCTGTTTGTCCGTACATTGAGCAGACAGTATGGTTGCCACCAGAAGTTCAAAAGGGGTGTCATAACGGAGTTGCGTTTTGGCATGAGGATAGGTTGTTTTTAGTGTTTTTCGAATTTTTGAGACACGGGCTTTACTGGTATTCAGTTCCATTTTTTTTGACATTATCGATCCTTTAACCGGGTTTTGCGGCACACAGTTAATTCTGTATATCATGAATTTACCTTCAAAGAAAGTGCGGGCTTTAGGCCTTTGTTCCGGTGGTCTCGACAGCATACTGTCGGCACTGGTGTTGCGAAAACAGGGCATAGAAGTCCAATGGATTACATTCGAAACACCGTTTTTTTCATCCGAAAATGCACGCCAAGCTTCAAAAACAACCGGCATACCCCTGATGGTCAGGGATATAACCCGTCCCTACCTGGAGATGTTGAGAAACCCGCATTGTGGGTATGGAAAGCACATGAATCCATGTATGGACTGTCATGCCTTGATGTTCAATCTGGCCGGAACAATAATGAGTGAGAATGGATTTAATTTTCTTTTCAGCGGTGAGGTCCTCGGACAGCGCCCCATGTCCCAGACCATGAGTTCTCTCCGTTATGTGGAAAAACGATCCGGCTTTGATGGGCATATCGTGCGACCGTTAAGCGCAAAAAAGCTCCCGATAACCCTACCTGAACAACAGAGGCTTTTAAACAGGGATCTGCTGCTGGACATATCCGGAAGATCCCGAAAGCCCCAGATGAAACTCGCCAAAGAATTTGGAATTGCAAGCTATCCGTCTCCTGCCGGCGGATGTCTTCTGACAGACAAAGGATACGCATCTCGGCTCAAGGACCTTTTTGATCACCGGGATACATTTACCGAGAGAGAACTTCATCTTTTAAAACACGGACGACATCTTCGATTGAACAAAACAACAAAAATTGCCGTCGGACGAACTCAGAAGGACAATGAAAACATATTAAAATATTATGATCCGGATCTGGACACTCTGATCAAAGTAAAAAAGTTTCCCGGCCCTGTTGTTCTGATGCCGCACGGTGGCAGCAAAGAAATTATGATTCTGGCGGCGTCAATATGTGCGGGCTACAGTAAGGCTCCGGATGCCACACCTGTCGAAGTCGGAGCTGAAACCCCCAAAGGACATGAAACAATCAAGGTCATCGGCATACCGCCGGCAGATATCAGACATTTTCTCATATAGAGCCTTACTCGAATAAACCGAAACCAGGGAAATCCGGGTTTGCACCTCTGACTTTATTTGCCTGATCCACCGGCTTTTTTACGAGCGACTTCCCATTTTTTGCCAGTACAACATGTTGTGCTTCCTCAAAACTGATCCGTGCCCGCACTTGGAATGCCTGTGCACATAATTTTGGATGTGAACGCGCCTTTGCCGTTTATAGATTCCAGGCATGGGTGACAGCATTTAATTGTTGACAAAATCGGCACTTTGAGATACATATATGAATAATGCGATACAAAAATAGGAGGGAGTAAACCTATGCCTTTAAGTTTAAGGATACCATCAAAAAAGGAAGAGATGATTAAAAAAGCCGCTGTAAAAGCAGGGAAAACAAAATCAGCATATATTATAGATGCTGTGGATGAAAAATTGGGCTTGGTAAAGAATCGCGAAAATGTGATCCGGGAACTTGCAGGTTGGCTTTCCAAGGACGAGGCAGAGGAATTGAGAAAAGCGACCGAGGTTTTCAGCCAAATAAATGATGGGGATTGGGTTTGAAACTTGTGCTGGACACTAATATTTACAGTGACTATGCTGAAGGACTGCCTCAAACAGTTGATTTTATGGCGACCTATGGCGAATTCATTTATTTGTCCTCAGTAGTTCTTGGAGAACTATATTTTGGGTTTATGAAAGGCAGCAGGCAACAATTTAACGAGAAAAAATTGCACCAGTTTATCGGTCGTTTAAGAGTAGAAATCATTAATGTGAATGCGAATGTTGCTAGAAAATACGCCATTATATATTTATCGTTACAAAAAAAGGGCACCAAAATACCAATAAATGATGTATGGATTGCGGCATCCTGTATGGAAGTCGGAGGAACACTGCTGACAAGAGATCAGCATTTCAAGGTGGTGGATCAAATAGAAACCGTTATCCTTGGCTAAAACGCATTTGCTCTTTCATAGAATCGTCGTTCGGAAGTGCGAATATCCTGAATGCGGCGTAATAATTCATCAAAATAATCAAAGGGTTGGTCAGGATTTTTCAATTTTTCATCATCCAGCACAAATCCTTTGACGATATATTCCCGCAGGCGTTGGGTTGCCCATTGACGGAATCTGGTTGCCACATGAGATTTAACCCGGTAACCAACGGAAATGATCATATCAAGGTTGTAGGAATCTACGGAACGGGAAACTTCTCTTTTTCCTTCCTTTTGAACTATTCTATATTTTCGAATAGTTACTTCCGGCAGAAGCTATCCTTCGTTGTAAATCTCTTTTACATGATAATTTATAGTGTTTACGCCAACCTGAAACAACTCCGCCATCAGCTTTTGAGTTAACCAAACCGTTTCGTCTTCAAGACGAACTTCAATTTTTGTATCGCTCCTTTCGGTCTGATAAATAAGAAACTGTGTATTCAGTTTTTGAGGCAGATGTTTAGCCATCATTATACAGAAACAGAATGTTTAAATGGTAGAGACCTGGTGATCGATAGCATCTGTATGCAATCAGGGCCAAAATCGGATCTTTCAGACATATCACCGGTTTACTGTTCACCTGATATTCGGGGGGTTTTATAGGATATCTCAAGACAATCAGTTTCTATTATGAGTTTGTCTGTAATCATAAAAATTAGATTATGCGCCACCCCGGGAGTATCAAATTTCGCTAATCTCGGCTTAATCCATAGCTTATTAATACCGATTGCCAAGAACTTTCTGCACCAACGTCCTCTATATCCGCTTAGGATCAAGGTTTAACTGCTGGCCTTCAGTAATACCACTCTTCATGCGCCAAGGGTGCCCGGTTTAATGCTTCCCGATACTGGGGCATAAACCGATCCATCAGCGTTTTAAACCGATCGTTGTGGTGTCTTTCCAGAAAATGCACCATTTCATGAACTAAGATGTACGACAGGCACTCCGGCGGTTTTTTGGCCAGTTCCAGATTGAGCCATATTCGTTTCGCGACAATGTTGCAAGCACCGTGGAGCGTTTCAGCTCCAGCACCCCCAGGGCAATGCCGTTGACATAGAGCACAATGTCGGGACGTTTCTTGTTTTCACCGGAGATTGTAACCTCTTCGGCAATGGCAAAATCGTTCTTTTCAGGTTCCTGCCAGTTGATCAGCCGGATATTCTGAAACTGTCGGCCCGCGCCTTCCTTGACCTTGACGCCGTAGCGCAACAGCCCATACACTGCCTGATTGGCATCATAGAGGTTGATGCCTTCACCCAGAGCTGCCGCCTGATCCAGTTTGTGCAACACTTTGTTGATCAGGACCTCGCTGACACCCTGCCGTTGAAGCCATTGGGTCAGAAGCCCCTGCTCGATATTGCGGTTATTGTCCCGGTCCGTCCAATTGCCGAGGTAGGTGTAGTTCAAGTGATCCTGGAACAGCCGGATCACCCGCTCCTGTGTCGCTCGTTCTCTTTGGCCGACGGTGCTCATCATCTCCAATCCTTATTTAAAAAGAACCTTTTCCAGTTTGTCTGCCGCCTGCCGGCGCTTGGCCGGATTCATGCGCACCTGTTCAGTAAAGGGGTTGTTGGCTTCCACCGGCCATCTCCCTGGGAACGGTTATTTGATAGGCGGCATTATAGGCACCGCCTTTGATGAGCATGCGTTTGCCCCGGCCCAGATCGATATGGTCGGTTTCAAGGGCCTGACGCCAGGCGTGCCCGTGACGGTCGCTGAACCACAAAAACAGGCGTTTGGCCTTTACCTGGATGCAGGCCCGCAGCAGGGCGTAGAGCAGATCCGGCCGCAGGTTGACGGCCGCCTCGAAGAACTTATCGGCCACTGAAAAATCCGCTGCATCCCGCACCCCGGCCAGCAGCTCCAGCAGGGCCAGCTCGGGCGTACTGTACGGGACAGGCCAATCCCAGGCGCCAAAAGGCCTGGAGTGTACGGCAGCCTCGGGCAGCGGTTCAAACAAGTTTTGGGTGTGAATGTCGAACCGGAACGGCGCCGGAAAATCGGCCACCCAGGCCGGTATCCTGGCAGGACTGTAAAGGTTGATGCGCTGTACGCCGCCGACCGGCAGGTAGTGGGCCAGGCCCTGCAACTCCAGAGCGCTGCGGCCGCCCGCATGCACAGGAAAGCCCATTTCGTTAAGGGAGTAGACCACATGCTCCCACTTGAGCGGCGGCCCCGGCCGCCGGTAAACCCCACGGGACACAGGTTCCAGTTTCCCGGCTCGCAAGGCATAGTCCACCCGTGGGCGGCTGACTCCGCGCGCCTTAAGCCAGGTGCGGTTGACCAACTGTCCTTCGGGCAGGTATTGTTCCAGGGTTTTTTCGGATGTGGGTGCCATAGTTCATAAAACCTTCTGAATGCATAGTTTATATATGCATTCAGAAGGTTTTGCAAACTATTTGTTTAAAATGACTCCAATTTGCATAAATAAACGCTGCAAATACTCATCTTTTTAAACCATGGGGTTTCATTTCGGTAAAATCTTTTTGAAAACGTCATATCAGCCGTGTCCTTCCGGTGAGCAGTTCCTGCATCATGCCTTGTTTGATGGCCTGAGTTTTGTTGCGGCGGGATTCGAGGGCAGTGATTTCGGCATCCATTTTGGATAGGATGATGGCGATTGCCCGTTGCTCTTCTGGTTTTGGAACAGGTAAAAATACCTTTCTAAGATGGTATGGACCAAAATTCGGTTGGGCTCCCCCCGTAATAAGAAGGTCAATCTGTTCCTTAAAAAAAGTCGAGAATAAATAAGCCAAAAGAAAATCATATTCATAGTTATTAATAGGCTTGAAACGAATCACGCTGGTATTCATCATCAATGGTAGGTCAGACTCACTTACAACTGATGTTTTGCAATAGCTGTTTCCAGAGCTTGCCATGACTATGTCGCATGCCTGAATTTCAAAGTGGCTATAAGTCTTTTTAAATTCGTCCAAACTTATGTGACGATCAGTTCGGTTAAGATTAATTCTTCCATCTTCAAGATTAGTGACGTTAATCACTTTCATTCCGTTTTTTTTAAATTGCCAATTACGCAAACCAGGTTCTTCTTGAAACCATGCGACATTCGGCAATGGCTCAACATTCCAATCATTAGGAATCATGCCAATCTCGGACTGTTTAAAACCATCCTTGTTTTTAAATGCAGGCAACCGTTTTTTGCCGGTGAGCAGTTGCTGCATGGTGGCGGTTTTGATGGCGCGCTTTTTGGCAATCAGCTTATCCAGCGCGGCAATCAGGGCATCCACATCCGATAGGGCGGTAGAAATGGCGCGTTGCTCTTTCTCCATTTTGGGTATCGGCAGAGGACAGGATAAAACTTCTCTTTTCCGTAGGTTTGTTTGCTTAACACCATCATCAAATCTCAAAAAATATGGGTTTCGATTTAGCTGATAGAAAAGATATTTAGGATTCGCCCCAAATGCTTTCAAAGAGCATATGCGCTGATTTACTGTGTATTTTCCATCTTCTTCAACGAAATAGCACTTTGCTATGGCTTTCCCGTAAGGGACATCGCTCATAACCATTAGGATGTTTTCTTTTGTAGTTGGGCAAAAGCACTGATTTGAATATTTCTTTACTTCACCTTCAGATGAAATAAATTTTGAGTTAACAACAACAAATTGTCCAAAATCCTTTATCTCACTTTCATGAGCCTTGCCATTATTAAAACTGACAAGATCATCAAGCGCTTTAACATCCCAATCTTCTGGAACAATCCCAACATCCGTCCGCTTATACCCCTTTTTCAATTGCTCATTATTCATTATCAATTCCACTTCAGCCCCATCCTCTTCAAATGCCCCTCAACTTTCCCGTTCAACACCTCGACTTCGTCCATCAACCTGGGCATTGTATCGGCATACCGTTCCTCCAACAACCGTACCCGGCCTGCCAGTTGCTGGGTCACCCGTTCGATCTCCGACAGCACATCCGCCTCAATGGCAGTGAGCCATTTGTCGTTCACTACCAAATTCTTGATTTCTTCGATGGTAAGAGAAGGATATTTCTTAAAAACCTTGGCATCCAGTTCTTTTTGGGCACCCTTGACAGCCTTGTCGGCGGCTGATTCCCGGTCAAGCAGATTTTGGCACTGTTCGAGTACGGGCAACTCATCTTCCATATCCTTGCCGCCTTTGATCTCACTGATGCGGGCCTTGACACTGGATTTGGTGATTTTACCTTTATCGGTTTTGGCCTCTTCTATCAGTCCTTCCTCGCCGCTGTGTTCTTCGATAAAGGCCTCCAACTCCTGGCTGACGGCGTCCTTTTCCCCCTGCAATCGGTCGATTTCGGCCTGTTCTGTGACAAAATAACGGGCCACGATCAATGCGGGCGGGATCAGGTCGGCCTTGTACTTTTTTCTGTTGATCGTAAGGTCCGGGGTTTCCTTGAGCTTCTCTCCTTTTTCCGCCACCAGTTGGCGCATCACGTTGCCCGCCTGCCAGCCGTCTTGGGCGATGACATAGACATCGTCCTGCATTACTTCGGCCCAGTAGTCCATCAGGTGCTGATAGGTATCGTACTTGTTCAGCAGTTCTGCCTTGGCAAAGCGTGCCAGCAGGTCTTCGGACAGGTTTAATATCAAGCCCTTGGGGTCAGTGCCGTTCGCCAACCCGTTCAAGCGCTTAAGGTGGGCCTGCTCCCATTCGCGGTAGATTTTCAGAGTGCGCCGGGCAAACGCCTGATACTCCTGATGTTCCAATATGGCCTGCTTGACATCTTTGGCCGGGATCGTTGTGCGGGCATAGCCTTTCCGCAGGGGCTTGAACAGGGTTTTGCGCAGGCCCGGGAACACCTGCCAGAAATGCTCCAGGGCGTCGATGTCGCGGATGGGAATCCCGCCGCTTAGATGCGCATCCAGATCTTGCAGATCTTCGGTTTCGCTGCCGTCGATATAGCGGGGTATGTTTCAGGTTGTAATCATTGGCTTCGATCTCGGCAAAGGTCACCATGCGTGCGTAGCGCGGCAAGGCCGACTGCCGTTTGAACACGTCCACGATCTTATGGATGTCCTGGCTGCGCAAACGGTTTTTGTTGCCGTCTTTCATAAAGCCTTTACCGGCGTTGATCATGAAGATGCCGGTGCGGGCCTGGGCATGTTGCTTGTCGATCACGATGATACAAGCGGGAATGCCGGTGCCGTAAAAAAGGTTGGCCGGCAGACCGATGATTCCTTTGATGTACCCCCGGCGGATCAGGTTGCGCCGGATATGCGCCTCGACATTACCCCGGAACAGCACGCCGTGGGGCAGAATCACCGCTGCCTTGCCGGTGCTTTTCAAGGATTTGATGATGTGCAGCAAAAAGGCATAGTCCCCGTTTTTGGCCGGCGGTGTGCCGTATTCAAAGCGTTTGAAGGGATCGTTGGCCGTGTCGATGCCGTTGCTCCAGGCTTTGTAGGAAAAGGGCGGATTGGCCACCGCAAAATCAAATCGTTTGAGGCTGCCGTCCTTGTTTTTCCAGTAAGGATTGGCCAGGGTGTTATCCCTCCAGATTTCGTGGGTTGGGTAGCCATGCAAAAACATATTCATTCGCGCCAAGGCAAAGGTGGAGTTGTCCATTTCCTGCCCGAAAATGGAAAGACCGCGCGGGGCTTCATCGGCGGTTTTCAGCAGCAGTGATCCCGATCCGCAGGTAGGGTCGTAGATGGTTTTGTCCTGGGAGGTCCTCCCGGTAATGCCCACCACCTTGGCCAGAATGCGGGACACCTCGGCGGGTGTGTAAAACTGCCCCTTGCTCTTGCCCGATTCAGTGGCAAAATGACGCATCAGGTATTCATAGGCATCGCCCAGCAAATCGTCGCCTTCGGCCCGGTTGGCTCTCAGATCCATGCCGGCGAAGATGGCCACCAGTTTGGAGAGCCGGTCCACCATCTCCTTGCCCTTGCCGAGCTTGTCTTCATCATTAAAGTCGGCAATATCGATCACACCCTTCAGATCGTTATCTTCAGCCAGCCTACCGATGATCTTGTTGATCTTGTCGCCGATCTCCTTGTCGCCCTTGAGCTTGACCATATCGGCAAAAGAACCGCCTTTGGATACAATGATCAAGGCGTTGGGATCGCCTGCATATTTATCCGAAACATATTTCACAAACAGCAAGGTGAGCACATAATCCTTGTACTGGGAGGCATCCATCCCCCCGCGCAACTCATCGCAGCTTTTCCAAAGGGAGCTGTAAATTTCGCTTTTCTTGATGGCCATAATTCTATTTTTTCCTCAATCCATTCTAAGGATATTGGTTTCAACTCCTGATTATTGCATTAATTCTCTGACTTCATCTTTAGAAACAAGGTATAGCCTGAGATTTAAAAGATTGCAAACATGCTTAGGAATTTTCGCGATTTGATTTGTCCAGGAGAAGAGGGTCATCCATAAAATTATGCGTTTCTTTGGAGGTCACAGATTGTGATCTCCAATCTGACCCCCTGGTTCTCAAAGCATTTCTTGTGACAATGTTACGAAAAATTGTCCTGATGAAAAAACACAAAGTCCCTCATCCCGTATAAACGAAAAGAGGGGCTTTTCTGACGCCAATACCCATGTGGGACCTTCCGCGGTCTGTTTTTTATCGGAAACCAGGGAATCTGTGTCCGCTAAATGACAACCAGTATCAATTAGAAGTATTTGGTTTTACAAAAAAAATTAAATGCATGAAATAAGGAATATAGTCAACAGAGAATAATAACAAAAAACCGTTAACGGTCAAAACTCATATGGAACAACAATACTCAAGTTTATTCTTCCAGGTTATCTGATCTAATAGAACAGCCAACAGCCGAAGGGTCAGGTCTTCATTCTTCACATTGTGCCGAAAAACCGTGAAGAATGAAGCGCAGCGGAATGAGCATCCTTCTCTAAGCTGATGTTCGGCATTTCTATGCGGTTGTGCGAGACATTTCTTGGTATGAGAATTCCCAAAGTTCAGCATTATCTTTTGCATGTTCTATTGTCATACTTGCGATGTTACCTTTAGTATCAATGTCTATATAGATATTTTCACTTATCTCTTTAGTCTCATGGATTTCTTTATCTGTGAATTCGACGTGAGCAGTATCCGTATCCGAAAAATATTTCACTTTCATGATTTATTCCTCCTTGTATGATCTATCGAAGAATGCGTAATGAACCGTTTCGCCATCATCGAGCAAGATAACCCTCAAGTATTTTCCTGCTTCTGCCGTCTGATTGGATTTATACCTTCTCAGGTTTCTCAACAACTGATTTTATCCAATCCTCTTTGATTTTGGCACGATCCGGCCGTTTTCTCGTATAATCAAAATATTGGGTTGTTTTTATTTATCAAACTCCAAATTTCATTCCTGATAGAGTCGAACCAGTGATTATAAAGTTCTGTTTATCATGTAATTGAGAGTATCTCACGAAAAACAGACTTGTCAAAACATTTGATCACTCGCCAGAAAGCTAGTTTCCTAATAGTTCCGGAATGTTGAGATATGAACAATATTTGCGACTCCGCTTGAGGTGTTGTTAGGAAATCCAGACCGACTATCTATTGAATTTTTTTCAATTCCCCCTCAATCCGGTTTTCAGTTGCTGATTGCCGCAATCATGTATTTGCGAATATTCAAGATATCATTTTAGACAATTTTTAGATGAAGTCATCGTTTCGCGATTCCTACCCCTTGGATATAATTTTCAGAACCTTTTGTGATGTGTTTCTTAAAAAACTCATCACAAAATTGATGTTCTAAGCCTTTTTGTAATCCGGTTTTTTTTAATAACGTCTCCATGGAAATGCCGGCATTTGAATGCCCGATCATAGCAAGCGCTTGGATTGCAGGGCCATCACTTGAACAGAATAGCACATCTTGTAAATTGCCGCTCTTTATTAAAGCTAAGGATTCAATTTCACCATCATCGAGTCCAAATACAAAAACCCTGTCAAAATAATTTAAAAAGTCCGCCATCTCTTCGGGGCGTGCAGAAATTTCTTTTATTTTTCCATCTTGGATTAGCCGTTTCAAATTAATCGGCTCGGGTATCCCCCCTTCCAAGTCTGAATAAAAAAGAGACTCTTTGTGAGCCACAATCGAAGAGACCACTATTTCAACTCTTTCTACAAGTTTTCCCCAAACTCCAGCTTTATGAGATTCAATAATAATGTTGGCATCAAGCAACACGCACTTCAGCATCATAACCTTCTCGTTCTTTATGGCCATATTCCTGGAGAATTTTCGGCAAATCTATCAGGCTGGTATCCAGCATGTCAGCAAGTTTTGCTTTTGAAAGCCTGCCCTTCTTGTAGGCTACAAAAGCAAGCCTTACAAAACGCTCTGGAAATTCAGGCGGCCGCCACCAACGAGGCGCCATGGTTGATTTGTCTATTTCTCTGAAAAGCTGATCTTTTAATATATTATCTACAGTGTTTTTGCCTAAAAGTTTTAAATTTAAGAGCCTAAATAAAAGGGCTTCAGTAGAGACATCAAATTTTCTGGCCATTCCTATCAAATCGATGAAGGCTATACTGTTTTTGTCTATATTCTTTTCAAATTCAACTGTAACAACATCGCTGGGCAGTAGAACGCATGAAGCAAACACATTTGCAATTCTTTCCAGCTTCTCCCATAGATCCGGCTCCTTTTCTAATAAACTCGGCGGGAAACTATTCCATGTTATTAGATGAAATATTTCGTGGGCAAAATTATAATTTCGCCGCCAGGGTGCTTCGTTCAAATTCATTAATATAGCCGGACCAAATGGACCAATAGTTGATGCCGCTGACCCTTCCTCCATTTCAAAATACCAAATCTTAACTCCGAACCCTTCTTCGAGTATTTTTATCAATTCGCGTGCCGGACGATCTCCAAGATTAAATTCTCGCCGTATTTCACTCGCAAGCCTTCTTGCCATTTCATAACTGACATCATCAGGGCTCACCTTTTTTTGAGGGAATTGCTCGGCGGTTCGACCCCCGCTTAATTCTTCTAACATTGCATAGTCTTTGCAATGCTTAATAAATTTAGTTTCTTTGATTTCCTTTTCTGTTTCCGGCGACTCCCTCCAGAGAACAATAGGCTTTTCCTGAAGCTCTTCAATACTTAACAAATCGCTCAAATTAGTAGATAGGAGTTTGGCCAATTGGACTAACTCTCTGGCCTTTAGTTCGCGATCTCCTCGCTCAATCTGGGAAATGGTTTCAGGGGCATTAAACCCCATTTGAAAAGCTAAATCTTTTTGTGTTAAATTAAGACGTTTCCGAAACGTCTTGATCCGATCACCCAAAGATTTAATTGATAAATCCATTTTTCCCCCTTTTTATCTTTCAAGATATTCTTCAATATATATTATATATATACATAATATATCGGATAAATCAAGAGCATCTTGATTTTTTTCTAAGACAAATCATAAAAATTCGTTTTAAGATTAGCTTGAAAATAAATACAGAATTTAGGAATCATTAAGCATCCCGCATCAAATTTGCGCTGAGCTGACCACAGGCTGCAGAAATATCCTGTCCTTTGCTGTGCCGAATGACGGCGGTATAATTGTTTTTGTTGAGAATTTCCTTGAAGGTAAGAATTACATGTTCTTCGGGACGCTCAAAATTGCTCCCTTCGAAGGTGTTAAAGGGGATAAGGTTAATTTTTGCCCGTATCGGTCTCAGGAGTCTGGCAAGACGCTTTGCATCTTCTATAGAATCGTTGACTTTTTTATTAGAATATATTCGAAAGTGATTTTGCGGCGAGGCTTTAAAGGATATTCGGCACATGCATCAGGCAGTTTTTCCAGAGGATATTTTCTGTTAATCGGCATCAGCATGTTGCGGCTCTTGTTATCAGTAGCATTTAATGAAATTGCCAGATTAACCGTTGTATCACGGCCCAGGTCAGTCATACGGGACGTTCGTGCAGAACATTCACAAATACAGAATGATGGAAGAACTGAATTTTAAAACCAGTGCCCAACTGGTTGGATATGCTATTAGACATGGGATTGTCACGGTTTAATAGAAGAAGAAAACCATAGAAATTCAGGCCGCCCCGAACGTAGAACGGAGTCGTCATTGATTATGCCGCCAGCATAAGCCGCGCTTCCACAATGTCCCAAGGTACTTCTATTTTATTATCTTTTGTTCTATCAATCAGTCCGATAAGTTCCAACCGACGCACATCTGTATGGATATTTTTGTAGTCCCGCCCCAGTTCATTCGCCAAGGCACGTATGCTCATGGGACCGTTGGTACGCAGTATCTTCAGCAATACCCACCTTCCTGCAGTAAGTGTTTTAAGAAGTGTCTCCAGGTTCTCAAAATACAGCCGATGCTCGGTATCAACCTTTTCATCGCGTTCGGCGCGCTTCCAAGCGTCAATAAAACCTTTGGCAGTGCCTGTAGCACCGCCAACCCCGATTTTAATTTGTTTTTTCATTTTTATCCCTTCCTTGTTTTTTCAATCTCATCAAGAAAATCTGCTACCAAGGTTTCCACATCTTTAAACTGATAGGGTTCTTCTTTGCCTTTAATGTGCCTGTGATCGCCTTTGCCTGACTCGTTGTCGTAACGAACTATGCAGGTTCCATCGGCAAGTCCGTAATAAAGGCGGTACTTAAGTCCATAAGGTCTATTTAAAGACTTCTTTGGAAGTTGCCATAGAACCATTTCCCGAATAGCGCCATCAGCATAGATAAATTTCTCGTGATAGATCAACTTGGCCTTCATATGGTACTTTATACCATATGGCAAAACAAAAGTAAATATTAAATTTATAAAACAAAATTTTTCCTTACGGAGCTAATTTATACTTTTCCCTTACGTTCTAACCCGAAACTGTTTGATAACTTTATAGTTTTATAGGGGATCCCTAATTTCCCAGTTATTGTTCATGAAATATTCGGGCTAATCAACTCCCCAACCCGTATTTTTTTGAGCAAAAAACGGAATGTCATACGGCACGTTCATGCAGAACATTCACAAATCGTAACTACTCAGGTGGATAGACTGAAGGTTGAAGGCTTTTAGGGACAAATCATGCGCGATCACACAAAACTTAGGGCATTTGAGCTGACTGACGAGGTAGCAGTATTGGTTTATCGGGTCACCGCAGGGTTTCCGAGAGAAGAGTTGTATGGTCTAACTTCTCAAATGCGGCGAGCAGCGGTTTCGGTTCCTTCTAACATCGTTGAAGGTTGCGCACGTGACAGTCAGGCAGATTATTTTGTAGGTGAGTAGACTGAAGACTGTTAGATCACTTCAGCCTTCGGTCTTCAGCCTAATGACCTGTTAATCAGCTAAGTTTGTCGAAGCGTTTGGGGTTCTTGCGCAACCAGGATTCATCTCTGCTTGAAGCAAAGATTGTCGAAACAGAGAAGGTCTTGAATGGTTTAATTCGAGCGTTGCGAGATGATTGATATACTTCAGCCTTCAGTCTTCAACCTAAATACCTGAGTAGTTACCACAAATCACGTTTTATCCCTTATCGGGCCGGACCAATCTAACACTTTGATTTTACGACAGAATGACGAAAAAAATAGTGCTGTTTTTAGGCCTAGAACGTCGTTTTTGCCATGGAAATGAGCCTTTTGAGATATTTTTTGCAGATAACAGCTTCGCTCAAACCTGTAATATGAGAATAATGTTAACATCAAGCAACGCGCACTTCAGCATCATAACCTTCTCGGTCTTTATGGCCATATTCCTGGAGAATTTTCGGCAAATCTATCAGGCTGGTATCCAGCATGTCCCGGGTCTTATTATCTGTGGCATTCAATGATATGGCCAGATTAACCGTTGTTTCGCGGCCTAATTGGGACAGCTTTGGAATAAGACCTGATGTTGAAACCGTCACCCTTCGACTTGAAAACCCAAGCCCGATGTCACTGTCGGTAATGATGTTAATTGCGCCGACAACATTGGAAAGATTGGGCAAACGACTCCAAATCAATATCTATAATAATTTCAATAGGCGTTCGTGGATATTGTCAAAGCCGCCGTTGGACATAACCAGGACAATATCATTGGGTCTGGTTTCTGAGACTAAAAAATCGATGATCGAATCTGTGTTTGGGAAATGGTATGCTTTCCTTCCCCGATGTTTGAGGTCGGTCACCAGTTTTTGAGAAGAAAACCGCTCTTCCGGCGGGATCTTATCCAAACGCGAAGGGTGGCGGATGCATATGATGTCTGCCCCGTCGAATGAAAGAGGATAGATGTTTTGAAACACACTACGCATGCTGGAATTGGTTCGGGGTTCAAAAACGGCAACAAGACGTCCATCCGGATAGAAAGGTTTTACTGCCCGGATGGTCTCACGAACCGCCGTCGGATGATGGGCAAAATCGTCCATGACCGTAACACCGCTTTTTTGGCCCCGTACCTCTTGACGCCGCTTAATACCTTCAAATGTTTCAAATGCCCTTGAAATAGCCTTTGCCGGTATCTTCAGACGGTCGGCAACGGCAATGGCGGACAGTGAATTCAAAAGGTTGTGTTCTCCAACAAGTCGTGTTTTGAAACTTCCAAAAAGCCCATGGTGCTTTAACACTTCAAAAAAGGTCCACGGCGGTTTAATGGTGACCTTTCCAAGACGCCATAAGGCGGTTCTATTCCGGCCGTATTTTACAATCCGACACGGTCTGCCGTTGATTAAGTCGGAAATGTTTTTATCACCGTCGAATGCGATGAGTGTACTCTGAGGCGAAATGTTGCCGATAAATGTATTAAACGCTTGCTTCACATGATCCATGTCTCTAAATATATCGGCATGATCGAATTCAACACTAGTCAGTATCGCTATTAATGGATCATAATGTAGAAATTTCGGCCCCTTATCAAAATAAGCAGTGTCGTATTCATCACCTTCGATGACCATATATTTGCCGTTTCCAAGACGGTAATTGCTCCCGAAATTTTTCAAAATACCACCGATCATAAAACTTGGATCAAGCCCGGCTTCATCTAGAATCCAGGCTAAAATCGAGGCGGTGGTGGTTTTGCCATGGGTGCCGGTTATCACCAGCGGCTTTTTACCGGCAGCTACAAATCGGTTGACCGCCTGTGGCATGGAGCAGAATTCAAGGGCCATTTGATGCATTCCAACAACTTCGGGGTTATCTATTGAGACGGCATTTCCGACAACAACAAGGTCCGGGCCGTGTAAAACATTTTTTTCGCTGAAACCCTCGACAATTTTTATACCTTTTCCGGAGAGAAATTCGCTCATGGGCGGATATACCTTCTCATCAGAGCCGGTCACTTCAAAGCCCATATCCTTAAGCATACTGCCAAGGGCTCCCATTCCGGTGCCGCAAATGGCAATCAGGTGTATGCATTTGACATTGTCAGGGATTCGATTTTTGCTCAAATCCATTTTTTGTGGGTTCCCTTTTCAAAAAAAATCCTCGTAAAATCACGAAAATCGAAGACACGTGGATATGGATCATACAAAATTATGGTATCTTTGTACAGTTTCATGTATGCAGGATACCATATGTTGAATCGACATCTCAAAGACACCTTGCCCTGGTTGAAATGGAAACGCTTTGCAAATTAGAGTTCAAGAGTTTTTAAATGTTCAGATGCTTTGGGGATTTCCCGCTCGCTGAAAACACGGATATCATTTTCTTCCAAAAGCGCAGCGGTAACACCCTTGCCCGGCTTTTTTATCCCGGCAAAACGCCCGTCATAAATATAAGCGCTGCCGCAGGAAGGGCTTCCATCTTTCAGGACGGCCATCCGGATTTTCATGGAGCGAGCCAGTTCGACCGCTTTTTGAGCGCCCTTCAGAAAACTTTCCGTAACATCATCCCCATCGATGTTTATGACCCTGGCACCACCGCATAACACCTTTTTCCCATCACCATCGGAAATTTCCGAGCACGGTCTGGGGACTGAAAGCCCTCCGGCGACTTCCGGACAAAATGGCACCACACGGTCCTGACGATGCCAATACTCCAATAGACGACGATCAAATATCTTAACACCACCACCATTATAACGCACATGTTCACCCATCAAACAGGCGCTGACCAGTAATTTATTCATTTTTACACACCCGGTTCCTCAACGGCTTTTTATTTTATGATTTTTTTTATGTCCCGTCCGCTTGTTGAAGCAAAGATTCCGTATGCGAGGAGGCCCTTCATTGAAATAGAGAAATCTGGAATAAACAATCAAAAATTTTGTGTTATGATACCATAAAAAGATGTAATGATAATGCTATGCAATAAAATATGTAACATTTTCAGAGAACTGTTGCAAATACGCGGACTATTTTAATACAATATTATTATATTTTTCAAAATTATTGGAAAAATCTATTGCAATTTAAAATCGTCGCTTATAAGGAGGAAAATTCTAAGTGAATCAATAGAGTTTCAGAGTTAAAATTAAATCATTAAAGCGGGGAATTAGAAAATGGCGACCATAGAAGATATCAATATGGGATTAAAAGAGACAACGCTTACAAAGATCTTCTTTACCGATCTGAATGGCAGAATCATGAACTTGCCGGTAAATCCTGAGAATATTGAATCGATTATTTCCGATGGAATCGGTTTTGATGGAAGCTCTGTTGCAGGATTTGCCACAGTTGACAGCAGCGACAGGCTCCTTTTTCCGGATCCGGAAAGTTTTCGTATTGTAGAATTGGCGGACGAAAAACTTGGTTTTTTTATCGGCCATATTTATAACGATAAAAAATCCCGTGCAAAAGCCGATCCTCGGTCTGTTCTGGAACGCGTCCTGAAAAAAGCGGAAACAGAATATGGATTCAAGTTTAAGGTCGGTCCGGAGCATGAATTTTTTTTACTTGCCGGAGATGAATTCGGCGAGAAAATTCATTCTGACAAGGCCGGCTACTTTCAATCCACGCCTCACGACAAAGGAGAACTGGTACGGAACAGTATTATTGCCGTTCTAAAAACATGTGGGATTCGGTTTGAAAAAGCGCATCATGAGGTTACGCCTTCGCAGCATGAAATTAACCTGGAGTGTGCCGACCCTCTGACCGCGGCGGACCGAACCGTACTATTTAACTATATAACCCAGAAGGTTGCGGTGGAGTTCGGCTATCACGCGACGTTTATGCCCAAACCATTTGACGACTTCAACAGAAATGCCTTCCATATTCATATTTCCATGCAGGATATAGATGGAAAAAACCTGTTTTACGATGCAGGCAGCGAAGACAATATCAGCAGTATCTGTAAAAAATTTATCGCCGGTATTTTACGATATGCCAGGGAATCGTCGATCATCATGGCGTCAAATTTCAATTCATACAAAGCATACATTCTTGACCGGGAAGCACCTATTATTAGAAGCTGGGGGTTAAGGAACAGAAGTTCAATGGTCAGGGTGCCGTATGCCCAAAGCCCTGAAAACACGAGGATCGAGTTGAGAAGCCCTGATCCGGCAGGCAACCCGTATCTTCAGATTGCCATGCTGATTGCCATGGGACTTCAAGGCATAAAAGAAAATCTTGACTGCAGCCGACCCGACATCGGAAGCACGTATAAAAAGAAATACAAATACCGCCTTTGGGATAAGCGGTTTTTGCCCAAAAGCATGTTCGAAGCTCTGGTTGAAGCAGAACGGAGCAAATTTTTGAAAGATTTTCTGGGAGATCGAATTTACAATGCCTACATGGCCCTAAAAATAAATGACTGGGAGGATCACAGAGTTCACGTTACTCCAAGAGAACTGAATAAATATCTAAGCATATAGGAGGATCATATATATGGAAGCATGGATTGAACAACTTCAAAATAGCGTCAATACTCTCGAGAGGCTCAAAGAATTCATCAACGTTACCCCGGAAGAAGAAGCGGCTATAAATACGCTTAACACCAAATGGGGGACAACCCCTTATTTTGCGTCTTTGATGGATCCGGATAATCCCGGACTGCCCGATACGCAAACAGGTTATCCCCTCTATGAAGGAAACAGAAAATAAATACGGAATGCCTAATTATCTGATTTGGAAAGAAAACCGTGACACCGATGAGGTCCGACCCGATTGTATTGCCAGACAGTACAATGACCGCATCGCCTTTACAGTTACGGATGTCTGTGCAAATTACTGCCGTCACTGTTTTCGTAAAGAACTCGTGGTTGACCGTGATCTTAAACTTCGCTTCGATTTTGAAGAAGGTATCGAGTGGATCACGGATCATAAGGAGATTCGTGACATTCTTATTACAGGTGGAGATCCTTTCATACTTTCAGACGACAAGATTGAATATCTTATTCGGAAGCTGCGGGAGATTCCCCATATAGAGATGATTCGTTTTGGAACACGAACACCGATTGTTCTGCCCCATCGAATCACCGACGCTTTTAAAAAAATATTGAGCGGCTTTCATCGGGTTCCCATTTGGGTGAATACCCAGTGCAATCATCCCAGGGAAATTACGGAAAAGACGGCAGAGGCCGTCTACAATCTTCTTTCCTGCGGTGTGAATGTGGGCAACCAGGCGGTGTTGCTGAAAGGGATCAACGACGACGTGGAGACCTTCAGGGAACTGCACCAAAAACTTTTGGCAGTTCGAATCCGACCTTACTATGTCTTCTACTGCGAGCCTGCGCCGGGAATCGATCATTTCCGAACACCGGTTGAAAAAGGCGCAGAACTCATTAGAGATGCACTGCGTGGTCACACCACGGGTCTTGCCCAGCCCATGTATGTCATTGCAACAAATATCGGCAAGATTCCTTTAATGCCTGATTATTATATTGTCGATAAGAATGAAAAAGAATACACGCTGAAAAATTACCAGGGTATTTATACAACTTGGCCGAATATTCCTGAATAGAAATGACCAGTTACAATCCCATAATCAGCTTTCTCAAGGCACACCATATGGACATGTTCTCCCTCCTTGAAGAAATGGTGCTGATTCAGAGCGGCAGCTACAACAAGGAAGGTGTCGATGAACTGGGCCGGTTCATAAAATCTACGTTTCAGTCCAACAATGTTTCATGCCAGGTGATCGAGCAGGATAAATATGGAAATCATCTCGTTGTCAGATCCCTCTGTAGAGGGCAATTCGACACACAGATACTCCTTGTGGGCCACATGGATACTGTATTTCCAAAAGATACCGGCTTTAACTGGTATAGAGAGGAAAACACCCTTTGTTACGGTCCGGGTGTAATCGATATGAAAGGCGGTCTTGCCGCCGGAATATTCGCACTTAAAGCGCTGGATAACGAAAACCTTTTAACCAAGATACCTGTGACGTTCATATTTAATTCCGATGAAGAGATCGGCTCTCCCAGTTCCAAAACGCTTGTTCAACAAGAGGCAAAAAACAGTGTTTTTGCATTTGTGCTGGAGACAGGGGGACGGAATGGAGAAATCGTCACCGGTCGAAAGGGAAACCTTTCCCTTGAACTCAAGATTAAAGGAAGGGCGGGTCATGCTGCATTTGCCGGCAAGGATAAAGCAAGCGCTATTGTTGAACTGGCGCACAAAATAATTGAATTTGAATCCTTAAACAATCCTGACAGGGGAATCAGTGTAAATGTGGGTCGAGTCAACGGTGGAATAGGACCCAATACCGTACCTGAGCACGCTTCAGCCCGGATCGATTTTAGGTTTTTAAAAAGTCCGGACAAAACGTATCTCGAAAAAAAGGTAGCCGAGATCGCCCAAAAACAAAACATCCAAAATACACGCTCCCATTTTGTCATATTGAGCGGCAGGCCTCCCATGCCGGTTTCTGAAAAAAACAAAAAACTTTTTAAAGTTGTCCAAGAAACAGCAAAATCGATTGGATTGTCCGTGGACGAAGAATTCAGGGCCGGCGTATCCGACGCCAATCTGATTGCCGGAGAAAATACACCGGTCATAGATGGTCTGGGTCCTATCGGCGCCATGGACCACAGCGAAGACGAATACATGATCAAAGAAAGCCTTTTACAACGGTCAGCGTTGCTGGCGAATGCTATAATAGAATGTTGGGAGAAATACAATCAGGGGCTTCTATTCTGAAAGGCGCTTCTGGTAAACGGCAGGTTCCGTAGATGTTTAAAAACCTTCCATTGGCAGGTTTGAGTTCTTTTGAAAAGCGATAAATTTTATGCATCTGGCAGATACGGTGTCAGGTCATGGACATATTCCGTCAGCACTTTGAATCCTTGGTTGCTTAACGCCGAAACCGCATCATCTTTATCTGTTGAGGCCACCCGCATAACCAGCTGATAAATGCCGGAGTAATCTTTCTCCGGCCAGGTAACAAGGCTGCGGATACTGATTTGCTGATCTTTTAGGATTCTCGATACTTCGGCGATGATCCCGACGCGATCTTCAACCAGGACGGCAAACCGGGCACTTCCCTCGCCGAATCCGATGGCACGAAGCAGAACTCTCATGACATCGGTACTCGTAATAATCCCTACAAGTTTTTCATCTTCGATTACCGGTAACGCATTGATTCTGTTTTTCTGCATAATTAAAGCCGCACGTTCAATGGTTGTGCCGGGTGATATGGTAATAATCTTTTTGGCCATTATCGGTTCAACGGTAAGTTGCGTTAACAGGTAATTCAATTCATGGACGCTGAGTGAAGTGGCCGGAGATGCTGAACTCTGTTTAACATCCCTGTCCGATACAATTCCGATCAAATTTCCAGTTTTATCAACCACCAGAAGGTGGTTGATCCGCTTTTCGTCAATAATCTCCTTTGCTTTTTGCAAACTCGTATCAGGGGGAACGGTCATAAGGTATGTATTCATAATTCGGCCCACGTACATTGGAATACCTCCTTTGTATGATGAAGACGACTGAGCGAAAAAATAGGTATAATCTAAGTTGAGCGATCAATTTAGATATGATTTAACCTTAAGCGGAAGAGAAAAATCAATTTAAACAATATCTTTGCTGTTTAAAAAAAATCTTCCTTCTTCAGTATAATCTATGGCATGTATAGCATAACTATTATCAAATGACACCTGATAAAGTTGTATCGCCTCTAATATTTCACAATCCTTTACACACGTCTCTTTAGGTTGATTTTTCTTAATACAATCTGCACATGGAGAAGAAATCATAATGGCCTCCTCTATAATGCCAATATTAAAATGAAAAACCACTTTTATAAATCAACGATACATCACCTTCCAACCTTTCCGACAAACTTTAAACGATTTTAATAAATGGATATATTATGCATCACCAACAGACTTCTTCTGATCATGAAAGACTTCACAGTGCTTACACCACTTGCGCAGGTTCCCTTTCCGAAAAATTTCCGTGCAAACCTCACGATAATATTGAATTTTCGGGTCTTTAGGGCATTTTATTAGAGATTCGCCCATTCATACCTTCCTTTTTCTTTGTTGTTTCAAACAGTTGATATTTCGGAACAAATTTTAGGATAGTATATAGAAAAATATCTTGTGTGTCAAGGAAAATATACCACAATATATTGTGATATCAGTAAGGATGCTATTTAATAAAAAAAATCATTATTTCATTCGGCTCGGTCTAACGCGTGCTAAAGCCCTTCAAACAGCCAGTCGGTTTCCAAGAGAAACACGCCGTCGCTTCGCTGTACCGAAATCAAATGCGTTCACCCTGTTGGAAAATGCAAGACATCTTGCAATGACCCCATGTGATATGATATATTATTATGACAACTTGTCAGATGCTTTAGTACAAACCTGTTCGATGTCGCTCACAAATGACTTTTTACGAAACCGTCATATAAGGACTGTCAATACGATGGATAAAGTTTTTATTTACACAGACAATAAGGCAATAATTATTTGCCCTAAATGTGAGAAATCCAAGACAGTAGATGTAGCCGAACACGTGCATACCCATGAGGAGGTAAAATTAAAACACCCGTGTGAGTGTGGATATGTGTATAACGTACTTTTAGAAAGAAGAAACAGATACAGAAAAATAGTCGATGTTCCGGGCGCCTATACGCATTTTATTTCCGGGCGACAATTGTCGAAAGGTTCGATGACCATAAAAGAAATCACGCGCGCAGGATTGGGCTTAAAACTTGATGAGAATGAAATAGAAAAATTTAAAATTGATGACACACTGTTCGTTGAATTTCATCTAGACGACGAATCGAGATCTTTAATCAGGAAAGAGGCGATTATTAGAAATATTCGTGGTCCTTATATCGGGGCTGAGTTTTCCTCTGTAGATCTTTATGACAGAGCCCTTGGGATTTACATGTTCAAATAACAGTTCGGGATAAAATTGTGGATATTAAAATACAGCTGAAAAAATTGATACAAACTGCAGAACTTTATCGATCTCAGGGGTTATTATCCGAGGCAACGGGGAAATATGAAGATGCTCTCGCATTGTTACAGGGATCTGAGCTGATTCAGGGCGGTCAAAAATTGGCAGATATTATTTCAAAGAAAATCAACTCAGTAAAAAATAATCTTAAAAAAATAGAAAAGCAGCCGATATTGCCTGAAGTGTCCAGGGAGCAGCAGGATATTATTAAAAACCTGTTCACAGAGGCCAAAGACAAAAGCAAAGGACCAGAAGTTCTCGAAGGCGCACTTACCCTGGCCAAGTTCGGGCAGTTCGAGAGGTCTTTAGAAGAGTTAAATGAGCTGTTAAAGACACCTCACCTCCGAATGAAGGCCGCTAAAAATATTTTGCGATGCCATATGGCTCGATCTTCAATAGAAGATGCGTATTCTCAATTTCAGAAATGGCAGTCAAGCAACCTTTTTTCTCCAAATCAACTGATCACCATACGCCTGTTTCTTGAAGTTTTTCGCTTTGACAACCTGAAGGAAAATGTTTCACTTCAATTAAGGGATCCTGAACATGTTGATGAACTTGAAATAACCGATGGAGAGTTCCCCGATATCTGCTCCATGATCATCACTTTTGATGACGGACCCTTAAAGGGGGGGACATTTGTTCTGGATGTCAGTTTCCAGACGGGAAACGTAATCACGCTGTTTGTTGCAGGCCACAAAGAAGAATTGCTGGACAATTTTAAGGTTGGTAAAATACTAAAAAAATTACAGTTTAATACCACTATCGCCATATTTAAAGGTAAAGGGATCATCGCTGAAAAGATTAAAATCGATTCCGGACCCAGACAGGGAGATTACCGACTGGACATCAAGGTAACGAGTTCGTAGATATTATTTTTAATCCTTATCCTTTTTTTGGGGTGTCTGCCCTTCGGCATGGCCTTTTTTGCTTGTCACCTGACAAGAATTTCGGACTCAGGTGGAAATACCTAATTTGGGCAGGATATACGCCTGCAACAGATACCACCCCCCCACAATTATCAATAACAAAAATATTTCGTTCATGTTTCCTCTCCTAATCCCATTTGTTCCGATGGAATTTTTTGATTTATCATACGGCTAAAAAATAGATGGAATTAAAGACGACTCTCCACGTAATCGTGTGCATGTTTTACAGCCGCGGTCTCCCCCACTGCTAACTCATTGAAATAACGAAGCCACCCCGCCAACCCGCCTGCCATGCAAGCTCGCCAGCCAGCCAAGCCCGCCCGGCATTCGCTTGAGGCGAAGCCCATGGCGGACGGGCAAGGCGAGGCGGGGCCTGGGGCACGAGCGGGCAGGTATCGTTACATGGGAAAGCGCACCCCCTGAACACGTACAAAAGAGCATCTAAACAAAGTACATGAATTATACAATAGGATCGAAAGTTAAGTTTAAAAGGGACACATGTCAAGGTCAATATAACGTTGTCTCTTTCCGCCTTGACTCTCGGGCACTGTTTACTTAAAATCGTTGCAAGAAAAAGAGGCGTTAAACGGTTCATAAATCAGATCCATCGATGCCCTTGTTAAAACTATTGTGATTGCAGCCGGGTCTGGAGCCTTTGATAATCCCCAGGAGTGACCTGTAAATCCATGAATCAAATTCTTCGCACATACGAAGACAAGCTCATAAAAAATGGCCTGGCCGAAGCCGGAGCACCGTTACTGGGGTGTTTACTGGGGTGTTTAGATGCTAACCTTGAATGGAACCGAACGGACACGGATTTCGCCGTGTTTGAAACGATATTTGAACGGCTGAACATTAATTCCCTTATTTTTTCTCAACCTGCCGAGCCCTACCGCAGCATAATCGATTACCTGGCGGAGACATCCAATGGGATCATCACGCCCCAGGATTGTGAAACCGGAATGTTTCTCCATGATCTTCCGGTTTCATTCCAGTTTTTGCCGGATGAAATTACTTCGATCTTGAAAAAGCGTAAAAGCATCATCATACCGGGCAGGGGTATTATTACTTGCGGCATGGTGGGTATGGAGCAGGCATATGTCACGTACGCCTCAGTATGTTTTGCATGTTTTATCAAATTTTTTTCCGATTTCCTTTGGGATGCAAAAAGGGGAAATATTGATGAACGGAAACGCAACCTGTTTGATGGCATCGTAAAGCGGCTTGATTCGCCGGCCTCGTTTCACGGCTCACTGATGAAGGGACCGTTTAACTCGGCAGACAGCGTTTACGAAGCGATTCAGGAAGCGGGCAGGCTGACCGTCGAGCACCGTTTGGTCGATTCATATTTCGGCAACATTTCGTTTTGCCACGGCCAGACACTTTATATCAGCCAAACCGGAAGCAGTCTGGACGAACTGGGAGGATGTATAGATCCTTGTCCCCTGGACGGCTCGTCTTGCGTTCCCATTACCGCTTCCAGCGAACTTCCGGCCCACCTGAAAATTGTGCGAACGACAGGATATCGCGCCATCCTTCACGGGCATCCCAAATTTTCAGTCATACTTTCCATGGACTGCGACATTGAAAACTGCAAATCCCGCGGGGCGTGCCATCTAAAATGCCCCCATGACAGGTCTGTCCGCGGTATTCCGATTGTTTCCGGTGAAGTGGGTTCAGGGCCACACAGCCTTTGCAACACCGTTCCAGAAGCAATCAAGAGTGAACCCGGCGTAATCGTCTATGGCCACGGAGTTTTTACAGCGGGCACAACAGATTTTAACCAGCCTTTTAAAAAACTCATTAAAATCGAAAATAATTGTCGGGCGGAATATTTTGATAGAATTGGGTGAGTTTTTATAATAAATCCAAAACTTCCGTAATATTGTCCAAAAGATCGATGATCAGAAGCTTGTTTCTTAATAGAGATCCTTTGTTCAGAATTATTTTGACAACTTCTGCGGTTTCAAGGGCGGCAAGAACCGAAACCGCCGATGAAAGGCAGCCCAGCGAGGCTTCAGCACCCTTTGATTTGAGATCGTTCGGTGAACCATATATCAACTTCAACCCTAGATCCTCGGGGAAAATTGTGGTTATGTGCCCGGACAGACCGGCGACAGCGGCGGATACCAGGGGAGATCCGGCTTTTTTTGAAGCGTTTTCCAGAATAAATCGGGTTTTTATATTATCGAGGCAGTCGACAACAACATCTGATCGACGGATAAGCTCGTCTGAATTCTTATCATCCAGATATTCATCATGTCTGCGAACGGTAATCGACGTGTTTATTTCTTTTATCCTCTTAACGGCGGCTTCTGTTTTGTATTTTCCCATCATTTCATATGTACTTAAAAACTGCCGATTTAGATTGCTGGCTTCAAAACGGTCTCCGTCTATCAGGTTAAGGGTGCCGATGCCCGTACGGGCCAGAATTTCAGAAACCGTCCCACCCAGTCCTCCCAATCCCACGATGCTGACCTGTGATTTCAAAAGGCTCGCCTGGTCCTCGGGTGAAAATGTCTTCATATTTCGAGCATAGCGTTCAGGTACGATACCTTCCTCAAGAGCGATAATTTCAATTTCTCGGCTGTTAATCTTGAATGACTTTGCAAGACTTGGAATATCCTCGAGAGAGATGCTGGTATAATCCGTATCATCAGGATATTTTTTCGGGCGGGATATCTCTTTGAATTTTTCGATAATTTGAGTTTTCAGCAAATCATCCTCCTCCCACAGGAGGGAAGATCCCTAAGCGGTCACCGTCTGTTAAGATGGATGTCAGATTACCCTTAATGCCGTTGATAAAAATGAGCCTGACATCATCTTCAGGGACGCCAAGCTTCTCGAGGAGGTGTTTCACCGTAGTTCCTGGCGCTATCGGATAGCGGTCTGCTGAATCAGGCGTGAATCGACTCAGTGTGGCAAATAGTTTTAATGTAACATGCACCATAATTTTTATTCCAAATAAATGATGTGGATCAGATCTTGATTAACGGTTAAACACGCCCCCCACTCCACCTCAGTTTGGCCTTTAGAACATCAAAATAGTCTTGGCCGGGCAAGGTGATCATATTAATGGGATAAGGGCCTTTACGGATAATGATGGTATGTTTTTCATTAATCTCAAGACCGGCCTGGCCGTCGAATGTCAGCATGATATCTGATGACTTTTTTTCAAGTTTGATTTTTATACATGCAGAATCTGGGATGATTAGAGGTCTGTTGGTCAGTGTAAAGGGACAGATTGGCGTCATGAGGATTCCGGGCACAGCCGGATGGATAACAGGGCCGCCTGCGGCAAGGGAGTAAGCGGTTGAGCCGGTTGGCGTTGCAACAATCAGTCCATCTGCACTGAAAGTGGTCAGATAATGATCGTCGATATATGTTTCTATATAAGCAAGTCTGGCAAGTGCGCCCTTGTTGATGACAATGTCGTTCAACACGGTTTCACAGACAATTTCTTTCTCTTTCCGTGTAACTTTAACCATAAGACGCATCCTGGATTCAGTAAGAAACTGATTGTTCAATACAGACTCGACAGCAGAAAAAAGATCGTCTCCCGCTGTTTCTGCAAGAAAACCGACTTCTCCGAACTTGACCCCTAATATGGGTATGTTCTGATCTCCGATCCAGCGAACCGCACTCAAAAAAGTTCCGTCTCCGCCAAGCACGAAAACGCAAAACAGATCCGGTGGAGCAAAAGATGTGTCTCTGTCCAAAATTCTGCGTCTTGGCGGCAGATTTTCTTTGCTGACAACATCTATATTTTTAGACCGGAGCCAATGTTCAAGTTCATCGGCCTTTTTTTTGGCCTCGGCATCTTCTTTTACGACAATTCCCACCTTCTTCACAATAAAGGGTGTTCCTTTGTTTAAGACGGTTCTGAATCCACACCAGGATGGATTCTTTTAATGGATGGTTTATAAAGCTATTATTTATTACTAATAATACTCAAACAGCAAGAAATTTTTTGAAAATAAACAATCCAAATTATTTTGAACAAAAATTGCTAATTGACAAAACAGTTTGCATGCGGTATCTGAACTACAATTACCGGTAGCCGGATAATCATTGCCCCTACATATCAGATGGGTTTATGTGTTGCCATCTGTTCGGCTACCGCACAATGCAAGTTTTTCATTTATTTGACTCTTAAATAACAAATTCTTGTCCAACGAGTTAGAAAATGAGGACATCCATTTATCTTTCTCCTTTTGTTTTAGCAAACTTTAAAACAGAACATGGCTGTCCAATTTTTTCAAGCAAAAGTAGGCTTGATTCGGAAGATCTGTTTAATACCCGTTCGCCGAAGAAGGCGTAGGCCGCATGAGGCGATTTGAAAGGAGATGGTATCAAGAGGAGGTGATGCAAAGAAATCAGGATAAAAGGCGTGGTTAACAATTGAGGCTAAAAATTTGAATTCCAAATCTTACCCTTATTTACTCTCACAAGAAGGAGGATTGCTAATGAAACGGTTTTTAACTCTTTTTATTGTTCTTGTTGCAGCGTTTTGTTTGGCCTTGCCCGCTGCCGCAGCTGATAAAGGTGTCGTAAAACTCAAAAAAGGCGCACCTGTTCACATTGCATACTGGTTTGTTATTTCCGGCCCGAACACGTCTCTCGGTATGGACACCGTACGGGGTGTTGAAATTGCCATCGAAGATTTCGGCGATAAAATCAAGGGACATCCCATCAAATTGAGCGGCCAGGACACCGGGTGTGGCCCTGAAGGCGGTCAGGCGGCGGCAACCAAGATCGCTTCCGACCCCACCGTCGTGGCAGCTATCGGCTCCAATTGCTCCAGTGCGGCCAAACCGGGTGTTCCGATTCTGTGGAACGCCGGCATCCCCACTATTTCGCCGTCCAACACAGCGCCTTATCTGACGGACCCGGAGCGGTTAGAAGGCTACGCCGGCTATCTGCGGACCTGCCACAACGACACGGTTCAGGGTTCTGTGGCGGCCGAGTTCGTCATGAAAGTATTGAAAGTTAAATCAGCGGCCACCATCCATGACGGCAGCGTCTATGCCGAACAGCTGGCGCAGGTATTCGCCAATACCTTCAAGGGACGGCTAGGCAAAATTACAGCCATGGAAGCTATCGGACCTGGTGACACAGACATGCGTCCGGTACTGACCTCCATCGCAACCGGCAAACCGGGCCTTATCTATTACCCGATCTTTATTGCCGAAGGCGGCCACATCACCCGGCAGGCCAAAGAGATTTCCGGCCTGGAGAATACCAAGCTGATGGGGGCTGATGGAATCTTCTCTCCTGATTTCTATAAAGCCGCCGGTGAAGCTGCTGTCGGTATGTTTCATACCAGCCCGGATTTTTCCGCATTCCCCGCCGTGTACAAGAACTTTTTGAAAAAGCATCAGGAAAAATACGGCAAAAAACCGGAGGCACCGTTCCACGCTTTCGCCTATGACGCCACCATGCTGATTCTAAAAGCGATTGAAAAGGTTGCTGTTGAAGGTTCAGACGGTTCTCTGACCATCGACCGTATGAAACTGCGTGACGCTTTGTACGCCACCAAGGGGTACAAGGGAATGACCGGCACCCTGGAATGTGACCAATATGGCGACTGTGCGGATCCTCGCATCGCCGTGTACCAGACTAAGATAGAAAACGTTAAGAAGGGTGAAATGCCTACCATACCTTATTGGAAGCCTTATTAAATTGACAGGGTAAGAAACCCGGTTTCAGTAATGAAACCGGGTTTCTATATTAAACAACCAACCATACATCCTGCGTTTTAGCGGGCCTTAAGATCAATATAGACGCGATTTGACCCTGACTGATACACCTAATATCTTGTGGGGCCGGGTGGTATCAGGGGATGGAGGAGGTTATGTTTCAACGCTGGAAGGAAAGTGTTACACCCACGGATATCGTTATGTGGCTGATCGGCGGTTCTTTGCTCCTGATGATCATCTGGGGTTCCGCAGCCACCCTTAACGCAGGCAAGTATACCGGTCGTCACTGGATCGATTTCATTATTTTTGGTCTGGCCCAGGGCAGCATCTACGCCCTGATTGCCACCGGGTACACCATGGTATACGGTGTATTGAAAATGATAAACTTTGCCCACGGTGAGGTGTTTATGAGCGGGCCCTACACCGCTTATTATGTGGCAGCCGCCATGTACCGGACCGATTTCTTGGACAAGCACCCGCTTACCGCACTGTTCGTAATATTCGTTGTCGCCATGGCCATGTCCACGATCATCGCCTATTTTCTGGAAAAAATCGCATACCGTCCCTTGAGAGACGCCCCCCAGGTTGATCCCGCTGATTACCGCCATCGGAGCTTCCTTCTTTTTGCAGTACATGTTTCGAGGACTATACGGATCCGGTTTTCAGGCCTATCCAAACATTAAGATGCTTGAGGGCTTCTGGTTTATCTTCGGTATACGTATTTTGAAAATTCAATTTGTGGTGATTCTTGCTGCAATCTTACTCATGGCGGCACTATACGGTTTTATCATGCTGACCAGGGCGGGAAAGGCAATCCGGGCTGTTTCCGAAGACAAAGAAGCTTCATCCCTGATGGGAATTAATGTAGACGGTATGATTTCCACCACTTTCGTTATCGGGGGGATGTCCGCCGGTGCGGCCGGCGTCCTCTATGCCCTGATGTTCAAACAGGTGCACTTTTTCATGGGATTTATTCCCGGAATCAAGGCCTTTACTGCGGCAGTATTGGGTGGTATTGGCAACATCCCAGGAGCCATGTTGGGAGGGATTTTTTTAGGCCTCATCGAGTCGGTTGGACCCAGTCTCTTTCTGGACGGTCTGGGCATCCCTGCCCCATACCAGTTGAAAGACGCCATCGCCTTTACCATGCTGGTGCTGGTGCTCATTTTCAGGCCCACGGGTATTATGGGTGAACGCCTCGCTGTAAAGAAGGCCTAACCGTGAGGAAAAAAGGAAGCAAATAGGGTTATGAAACAAACGCACTCGTTATGGGAGCATGGCATAAAAATCGGCGTTATTGGCGGTGTTATCGCACTGCTCATCGCACTGGTGGGCATGGTGGAGTCGTTTAATCGACGCGATATTATTGCCGAAATTGTTTCCATGGGGCACGCCCTGCTGCTGATTGTGGGGATTATGATGGGGTATATTGCGGCAAAGCGAACCACCCGCACAGAGCCGGTGATACGTTGTCTCAACGCCGTCATTGGGAGTCTGGTTACCGCAGGCTTTTTAGCCTTGCTGGTCATTGTGGGTAGCCTGATTAATTTGCGATCGGTACTGGTGAACGCTTCCCCTATGCTGTATAAATTGTTAACCCTCGGACACAAGGGGGCTGCAGGTATTTTCATTATTCTCTTGATCGGGCTTTTTTGCGGGGTATTCGCGGCGGCTCTTTATTATTTGCCACAGTTGGTACGACGAGTGGTCATTATGTCCCTGAGCATTATGGTCTCCGCCGGGGTGCTGCAAGATCTTTTACGACCGGTCCTTTCTGCCTGGGGACCCATGGCTTTCCTTAGCGAGAGGCTCTTTGCATATAACGGTCTCACCGTCTCCGGCTCGATTGCATTGGTACTACTGATTGCGGTTGTGATGACGATTTGGGGTCTTAAGGGACAGGATGTCAAGACAGGATATGGAACCCTTCCCACTGGAACTCAGCGAGGAATCAAGATTGGCGGCTTTTTCATACTGGCGGTAGTTTTAATCGCTCTTCCGCATGTCCTCGGCCTCTTTCTCAGTGAAGTGCTCACCATCGTGGGCCTCTACGTGTTATTGGGACTGGGGCTCAATATCGTTGTGGGATATGCCGGCATGCTGGATCTCGGGTATGTGGCCTTCTTTGCCATCGGCTCTTATGTGACCGCCATCTTAACGTCTCCTGAATTGGGGTTTTTCAGCTTCAGCTTATTGGGGGCGCTTCCTTTTGCCATTATTTTAGGGATTTTTTCCGGTGTTCTTCTGGGCATTCCGGTGCTGAAGATGCGGGGGAGATTATCTGGCTATCGCCACCCTGGGTTTTGGCGAAATCATTCGGATTCTTGTCCTTTCAGACTGTTTACGCCCCTGGTTGGGGGGTGCCCAGGGGAGCCGGAGGGATTCCCAAAGCCGTTATCCTTGGGTATCGGTTTGCTGGCCCACAACAGATTTATTACCTTATTCTGGCCGGTTGTATCCTCGTGGTCTTCATTTCGCTGCGCCTCAAGAATTCACGGCTGGGGCGCGCCTGGATGGCCATGCGCGAGGATGAGGACGTGGCCCAGGCCATGGGTATCAATCTGGTGGCCACCAAGCTGCTGGCCTTTGCCACCGGCGCCGGATTCTCCGCCTTGAGCGGGGCGATTTTTGCCAGCAAATTAGGTTCGGTGTATCCGCACAGTTTCAGCGTAATGATTTCCATCAACATCATCTGTCTGATCATCGTCGGCGGCATGGGAAGCATACCCGGCGTTATCGTTGGTGCCGCCGCTCTGGTAGGATTGCCGGAGCTTCTGAGGGAGTTTGCAGAATATCGGATGCTGGTCTATGGGGCCGCCCTGGTGGCGATGATGATTTTAAGACCCGAAGGTCTCTGGCCGGAGGCCAAGCATAAAATGGAGCTTCATGCAGAGAAAAACAATGTGTGAGAGCCTTAACCGTCTATGCCGACTTAAACCGGCAATGAGGAAGATATATGGCTGCGATTCTCACAGCTAATAACATGACGAAACGATTCGGCGGGCTGATGGCTGTGGACACATTGGACGTTGCAATTGAAGAACACAGCATTCACAGTATCATTGGTCCCAACGGTGCCGGCAAAACCACTTTCTTTAATTGTGTTACCGGGTTTTATAAGCCTGAAGTTGGGTCGCTCCTATTTGACAACCATTCCTTGGTGGGATTGCTCCCGGACCGGATCGTTCAGATGGGCATCTCTCGGACATATCAAAATATACGTCTCTTTCCCAACCTGACTGCCACGGAAAACATTCTGGTTGGCATACACAGTCATCTCACATCAGGATTCATCAGCATCGTGCTCAATCTGCCAAGTACGCAGCTTGAAGAAAAAGAAGCGGCGGAAGAGGCGCACCGTCTTTTAACATTTATTAACCTGGACGGTAAGGGCGAATTTTTAGCCAAGAATTTTCCTTACGGCGAACAGCGACGGTTGGAAATCGCCCGTGCTTTGGCTGCCCGACCCAAACTGCTGCTTTTGGATGAACCCACAGCAGGGCATGAATCCAAGCGAAACCCAAAAAATGATGGGATTTCATTCGGCACTTGCGCGACGAACTGGGGAATCACGATTCTTTTAATCGAGCATCAGATGCGCGTGGTGATGGGGATTTCGGAAACCGTGACGGTGTTGGATTATGGTAAAAAGATTGCCGAAGGCGCGCCGGAAGATATCCAGAACGACCCAACGGTAATTGAAGCTTACCTGGGTCGAGGGAGTGCGGCTGAGGGCCATTGATTCCCAGACACCGAAGATAAATTTATAGTATAGGAATTTCCTTTTTTGGACACAGATGAACACAGATTATCAAGATTCTGAAATTAAGAAATAATATTATTGTCTGTGAATACCTGCCCGCTTGTGCCTCATATGGCAGGCGGGTCTGCGAAAATCTGAGTCCTATTTGACTTGATTTAAGGTAAACGCTATGGCCATGCTCGAAGTTGAAAATGTGCACACCTACTACGGAAAGATCCATGCCCTAAAAGATATTTCCCTTAACGTTGAAAAAGGGCGAAATCGTCACGCTGATCGGTGCCAACGGGGCGGGTAAAAGCACCACCTTGAAGACCATAAGCGGTTTGCTGCGACCCCGCCAGGGAGCGGTTCGACTGGACGAGAGGATCTAACTGCTCTGCTGCCACACCAAATTGTAACCAAGGGGGTGGTTCAGGTTCCCGAAGGTCGACGGATTTTTGGTCAGCTCACGGTAATGGAGAACCTTGACATGGGGGCCTTCACCTGCCGGGACAAGCAACGGAAATCAAAAACGAATTTCGACAGGGTATTCAGCCTGTTTCCCAGGCTGAAGGAGCGACGCCGGCAAGTCGCCGGTACCCTAAGCGGTGGCGAGCAGCAGATGCTGGCCATGGGGCGCGCCCTGATGGCCAATCCGGAAGTGCTTTTACTCGATGAACCTTCCATGGGTCTGGCGCCGGTGCTGGTTGACAATATTTTCGATACGATCCTACAACTGCACGCGGAGGGAACGACCATTCTCTTAGTGGAACAGAATGCACGGATGGCGCTGCAGGTGGCGAGCCGGGGGTACGTGATTCAGACCGGCGAGGTGGTACTCAGCGACACGGCGGAAAACCTGCAAAAAAACGAAATGGTACGAAAAGCATACATGGGTGAAAACTAATCTCTATGGTGTAAAACCGATCGTTTTTCAGCTTTTTCATGATTGCCGGCTATGGAAAATACCTCAGCTGGTTTTTTTTTCATTTTTTGACACAACTTCTATGTATTCGCCATTATGGATGTCCGTCTTCAAAAACACTACAGGTAAATGACCGGTGGATCAGGCAACTCGCGTTATCATCATCGGCGGTGGGGTCATCGGGGCCTCGGCCGCATACTTTCTGCAGAAAAAAGGCTGGACAGTAACCCTGCTCGAAAAGGACCGCTTCAGCTGTGGAGCTTCTCATGGAAACTGCGGCCTGATTGTACCAAGCCATATCTTGCCGCTCAACTCACCCGAAATTTTGATTAAGGGCTTTAAATGGCTATTTAAAAAAGACGCCCCTCTTTTGATTAAACCCAGGTTTGATCCCGATCTTTTCAAGTGGCTGGTCCAGTTCGCGTACCACTGCCGTCGAAGGAACATCATGGCTTCTGTGCACGGCCGAGCGGCACTGCTCAAGGGCGCCATCGATTTGTACCGGTCCTTGATCCAAGAGGAAGGGCTCGAATGCGACTGGGAAATTCTAGGCGCACTTCATGTTTTTTGCTCTTTCGATGAATTAGAAAGCCACAAAACAGTGGACGCCTTCACGGCACAGTTCGGTATAAGTGGTAAAATGATGAGCCGTGATGACGTCCTGAACATGGAACCGACGCTTGGAAATGATATTACCGGCGCCTGGTTTTACAATCAGAGCGCCCAGCTTCGCCCCGAAGCTCTGATGAAAGATTTAAAGCGGATTCTGGTAAACCGGAATATCGAAATTGTGGAACAGGCCGAGGTAACGGGCTTTCGGACTAATAACAGCCGGGCAGTCGCAGGTGGTTACGAATCGGGGAACATTTGCAGCCGAGCAATTCGTTGTTGCCACAGGTGCTTGGACTCCGTTGCTGGGTGAAGCTCTGGGCTGTAGAATTCCCATTCAGCCGGGCAAAGGGTATTCGGTTACAATGAAGCGCCCTTCCGGTGGCCCGTCCATTCCCTGCTTTTTTGAAGAGGCTAAGGTGGTTGCCGTTCCATGGCCAAGCGGTTTGCGATTGGGCGGCACCATGGAATTCACCGGATATGATGAAAACTTGAACCGGCACCGTCTGGAAGCATTGTTACAAGCCTCAAAACGCTATCTGAAACGGATGGATCTCAGCGGTATCGAAGAGGAGTGGTGCGGCTGGCGACCCATGACTCCCGATGGGCTGCCCATCATCGATCGACCATCGCACCTGGACAATGTCATGATCGCGGCAGGTCACAATATGGAGGGTATGTCAATGGCCCCGGGAACAGGAAAACTGGTCGCTGAAATCCTCAGTGGAGATAACCCCCACATCGATCCTCGTCCCTACCGGATCGACAGATTCTCTCCTTTCTAATTTGTTCGGGTGGTGTAATCAAGCCAGGGAGATACCTTTCGTGGCCGCCATTTCTTACCATAGATCCAATTGTCCAGGATCGGAAAAAGCTTTTGGACTACCGGTGATCGAGCCACCAGCCAGCGCACGATAATATGGGAAAAAGTATACGGCCGGCTGAAAGGGCATATGGCCATACATATCGCGCAGTCAGTGCCGATTTTGCTCCAATAGTCAAAGCACAATTCTTCGTCCAGTTTCCATTTTTCCACACCGCTGTAAAGTACCTTTTCATTGCTGGGGATCGAGCGGGACGGACATGCTTCCGCACATTTCTTGCACTTGCTGCAAAATTCTTCAGCACCGATAGAGATCGGTCGGTCTGGAATCAGCTCCATGTCGGTGAGTGTGGCGAAAATCCGTACCCTGGCGCCATACTTGGGTGCGATAAGGTATCCCTGGCGGCCGAGCTCCCCAAGTCCGGCATCAATCGCCAGAGGAACCATCAATGTGTCATAGTGACGGTTGTGCTGGGCCACTCCACGAT
>PVMK01125647.1_pt1 | contig 53622 bp, 55 predicted proteins | sample 1853481 | NCBI WGS metagenome assembly PVMK01 (sample SAMN08533507, study PRJNA380276) | Marine sediment metagenome, whole genome shotgun sequencing project.
TGCTCGCCAGTCGTGACTACAAGGAATACAAGCTCCTGTTGACACAGGCAGAACTTACGCTGGCCTTAAGACATCAGGAACTGGAAATGGAGCAGCGTGTTCAGGACACCGAAATCAGCATCCTCAAACGGGAAATTGCGGTTCTAAAGAGTGAAGTAAAACAATTCCAGGGCTCGATCGATTCCATGACCATAAAAGCCGCCAGCCCTGGTGTGGTGATTTATACGGTTAATCACAGGAATGACAAACATGAGGTGGGAGACAATGTCTGGAGAGGCCGGCGGGTGATGGAGCTCCCGGATCTTTCACAGTTACAGGTACACCTTGAAGTGCCGGAACGTGAGTCGGCGCGTATCGCTGTCGGTCAGTCGGTTAAATTTGTAGTGGAAGCAGCGCCGGACCAACAGTTTTATGGTGAGATCATAGAGCTCGCATCTGTGATACATACAAAATCCCGGAATCAGCCGGCACGCGTTTTCGATGCAACCGTAAGCATGAAAGACCCGGATTCGACTTTAATGCGACCCGGTATGAGTGTGTCTGCCGAGATTCGTCTTGATAGCGGGGTTGAGAAACGACGGTGAGACACTTTACTGTATTGACATTAATCCTGGCATTGGCGGCTTGCGGCCAGTCCTCACAGGTCGGCGTGGAAACGGTGGCTGTCGGCAGTGGCCTGTTTGAAATAAGCCTGCACGCCGATGGCGAATTGCGTGCCGCAGAAGCCACGCCCATCAAACCGCCATCAGGCAGCCGAAACCCACGCACGATTGAATGGCTGGTGCCCGACAATAGCTGGGTAACCAGGGGTCAGATAGTTGCTCGCTTTGATGCCTCGGTCGCGGAACGGGGCGTTGAGGATGTCGGTATTGAACTGAGTAAAGTAGATATCCAGGTGATGGCCAAACAACGTGAACTGGAACGTCTGCTGGGTGAGTTGGGCAACGAACTGGACCTGGTGGATATCGAAAAAGTGATGGCAGATGAGTTTTCTTTCGAAAACGAACTCGCGTATTCCCGCTACGAGATTATTGACGCAATGCGCGACAAGGAATTACTGGAATATCGGTCAGGGCACCTGGAGGGTAAAAAAGACACGTACCGTGACTGGGAGGGTGCCGAGGAGGCGGTGCTGAATGCTGCCAGGAAGACACAGGAGTCCAAGTATCAGGAGCACAAAGCTCAACTGGACAATTCTGAGGTTCGCGCACCCCATGATGGGTTTTTTGTCTATGAAAAATCCTGGTTCGGTCAAAAGATTGATGTAGGCAGCACGGTGTTTCCGGGCAACAAGATTGCCACCATACCCAACCTCGATAAAATGGAAGCCGTGTTGCATGTGCTTGAAACAGAAGCGATTGGCATTACCGAGGGGCAGTCTGTACAAGTCATTATTGATGCCTACCCGGGTAGGCCATTGAGCGGAAAAATTTCCTACGTCAGTGCTACCGCATCGCCAATAGCACGTGATATTCCGGTTAAGTTTTTTACAGTTACAGTAGCCCTGAATGATGCTGATCCGGAATGGATCAAGCCGGAAAGCCTGGTTTCGGCGGTTATTGCTATCGACCGCATCGAAAATACGATATTCATACCTAACCAGACCATATTCTCAGATGGTAGCGGTGACTGGGTGTTTGTACGTAAAGGTGGGAACCTGGTCAGACGGGAAATTCAACTGGGTTTGCGCGGTGCAAACCGTTCGCAGATATTAAGCGGCCTTGAGAAAGGTACAGAAGTCGCGCTTTACCTGCCCGGGGATAGCACATGAACCTGTTTAAAGGTCTGGGTATAGAAGATCTGTGGCACGCGATAGAACAATTGCGTCAGCATAAATTACGCACGGCATTAACACTGCTTGGCATGGTATTTGGCGTAGGAGCGGTGATTGCCATGCTAAGCATAGGCGAGGGCGCAAAACAGGAAGCCCTGCGTCTGATTGAGTCAATGGGTTTGCGAAATGTGTTGGTTGAATCGCGTGATTTCGATGAGGACACCTTGAGAGAAATCCGGGTACACAGTGTTGGCTTGTCGCAAGCGGACGTGCGCGCCATCATGCAAACGCTGCCAAGCATTGAGGTCGTTAGTGCCGAGAAAAAAATCAAGACCTGGAACCTCTTTTCCCAACAGGCCTCATCAGACTCCCAGGTTCTGGCAGTATCACCGGAGTATTTTGACCTGGCGAGCCTGAAAATAGACCGCGGCCAGGGCATCACCGAAGAAGATAATAAATATTATGCACAGGTTGCCGTGCTGGGCGCACAGGCAGCCAGAAGCCTGTTCCCGAACGGTGATCCGCTGGGGCAACGGGTTAAAATAAATCACCTCTGGGTCAAGGTCATCGGTGTGCTTGAGAACCGGAACCTGACTAAAGATGAATTTCAGGGCGTCAGCCTGGGCGGTGACCGTAACCGTGTGTTCATACCGCTGGAAACAGCTCTCAAACGTCTGAAATTTGAACTCATGGACAGCGAGCTTGATGCCATCAGGTTAAGACTACATAAAAAGTCAGACCCCCAGTTGTCAGCGCTCACCGTGAACCACCTGTTGTCCCGCCGCCACGGAGAGGAAAAGGATTACAACATCATCATACCGGCTGCACTGTTAAAACAGCAGCAACAAACCCAGAAAATATTCACCATCGTGATGTCGGCCATAGCCGGTATTTCGCTGCTGGTGGGCGGTATTGGCATCATGAACATCATGCTGGCTACCGTACTTGAGCGCACCCGCGAAATCGGCCTGCTGCGTGCCCTGGGTGCCCGCAAACGGGACATCCAGATACAGTTCCTGTTGGAATCCGCAACCGTAGCCGGCCTCGGGGCCTTTATCGGAATATTCTTCGGCTTATTACTGGCCTTTGTCATCCAGCAATTCGCTGGCTGGCCAGCTGGCTGGTCAATGATGGCTATCGTACTATCGGTCAGCATCTGCCTGTTAACAGGGGTAGGTTTCGGCTGGTATCCCGCCCGCCAGGCTGCTGCACTGGATCCCATCCGCGCGTTACACGCCGAGTAACAGATACCGGAACACCGATTACTGGCTGCCGTCATCATGTTCAGAATAGAGAACATGCGCGTTGCTCGTACCCGGCACTCGAAACGGCTTCCAATCGTCGCCACGGACTAATAGACTCGCACAATTCGTAGGGAGTTCGGTGTGCTCTCCTGTGACTCGTGGCTCGACGGGAGTATGTGCGAGCGCCCGAGCGCCCACGGGCCGCTTGCAGCGTGTCTCAGGAGGTACACGACTTCCTGCGCATCCCTAATCGCATCGCTCGAGAGCAGCGACTATGGCCCAGGCCAGCCTCTCGACCGGTTCCCGGCCTCACCTCTCACCGATGTCGCTCGCGGTCCCAGAAGCTGTACCTTCATGCTGCTGTAATGTGTGACTCGGCCACACAGGTTTCTTCGTCTCTGATGAATCCACTGAACCTAAGCCTGCTGCGGGTACCTCTGAGACTGTGAGCGACGACGTCGGCGCCCAAGCGTGCCATGGATGGCCTTGCAGCGTGTCCAGAGGTACCCGTATCCCGGCTTGGGTTAGTGGATTCTTGATTGTCGACGTGACCTGAGTTTGCATTACAATATCCCTCATGAACTTTACCACCCCCGACATTTGCGATGATTTCCTACCCAAACTCCAGATTCTCGAGCCATTATTCACCGAGTACGGCGCCAGCAAAAAGTTCTACGGCGAAGTCGTCACCATCAAATGTTTTGAAGATAATTCTTTAGTAAAGCAAACTCTAGGCACCGATGGCCAAGGTAAAGTTTTGGTTGTGGACGGAGGTGGTTCACTCAGATGTGCACTGCTGGGAGACATGCTGGGCGCAATGGCGGCGCAAAACGGTTGGTTGGGGATAGTTATCAATGGTTGTGTTCGCGATGTGGAAATTCTAAAGACCATTGATCTGGGCGTACGGGCGCTCAGTTGTTTTCCACTTAAGTCCAACAAACGCAATGAAGGCCAGCTCAACATACCAATAAGCTTTGCTGGAGTCGATTTCGAGCCCGGCCAGTACCTCTATGCTGATGAAAACGGTATGGTCGTAGCCAACACCCAATTGGAATTAAATATCAAAACATAAGGAGGGAACGTTACTTACTTCGCCTTCTCGCGGCTTAAAATCGGCCAGTAAACCCAAGTGACAGGGTAAAAGCCAACATCCATCCAGCCGCAGATAAATCAATCATCAGCAGATAGCTGCTTCCACTCAGCGGACCCAGCACGCGAAGAAGGACAGCAAACATAAATACCCAGTAAGCTAAAATCGTAAGCTTGGCGGCGTGTAACGGTCGGCCTGTATGACCCAGCGAGACCCGGGTTGTCACTGCCAATACAATACTGCCAATGGCACCCATGGTCAGGGCATGTAAGGCAGCAGTTGGTGCGAAGACCCATCCGAAGACAGCGCAACCCAACAGGGCGTATCCGATTGGCAACCAAAGATAAGCGACGTGTAGAACAAACAGTAACGGATTGGATGTTGTTGCAAAGCCCTTCCAGCGGCTAAGCCTGAACCCATGCACGAGTGCAGCGGCAAAGGCCAGCACACCTGTCAGCGGGTGCATCGGCATAAAACTGGCGGCCAGGCCGACCATAACTGTTAATGATAGCGAAGCGTTGTTCACCACTTCGCTATTGACCGGTAATTGAGTTTGACCCTGCATGCGTAACCAGTTGCCCGTAAAGACCGGTACGATACGCCCGGCAATAATCGTGACCAGTAACAGTAAGGTGTGAATCAACAGGTAAATGGCCAACCGGTCCACGCCAGGTAACCACCGGTTGGCACCGAGGTGGTAGAGGACATTCAGCCCCGCGACAACAGCAATGATGACAACCAGCGGATAATTACGCCGGCTTCGACCGCCGATGATCTCACGACCCAGTAGCAAACCAAGCAATACGGGAAACAACATGTCCAGCAGGAAAACCAGACCAGCCGGCAGCATACCTGACGATACCATTGCCAACCTTCCAAGCAACCAGCTGCTCACCAGCCAGGCCAGTGGTGCGCCGCGGACAGCCGGTCGGCCGGTCCAGTTGGCGACCGCAGTCAGGCTGAACCCGGCCACGGCGGCCATTGCAAAGCCGATCAGCATTTCATGACTGTGCCATAGTGGTGTTGCCGCTGGCAGGCCCGAGCCATGCAGGGTTTTTACCCAGGCAAAAATGATCAGGATCGCAAATATTCCGTTCATCAAAAAAAACGGCCGGAAAGCGTAGCTTAGTAATACAGGTGTTTTTGAATTCATGGTGATTGTTTGCCTATAACTCGTCTTCGACCATCCATTTGCGAACTTTTGGGGCGCGATAGGTGGAGAACTGATCCAGCAGGGAGGTGGGCTCATCTGCTTTCATCAATATGGGGCGGTAGAGCTCACTAACAAATTGCTGTTCAAAAGAATTCTCAAGAAAACCGATCAAGCCGTCGTAATAACCCTCAATGTTGAGCAGGCCGCAGGGCTTGTCATGGAAACCGAGTTGCGCCCAGGTCAGCATTTCGAATAACTCCTCGAGCGTACCCCAGCCACCCGGCAGGGCGATAAAGCCGTCGGCGAGCTCGGCCATCATGGCCTTGCGTTCATGCATGGAGGCCACAACGTGTAGCTCGCTGAGACTCTCATGTGCGACCTCTTTAATCGCAAGAGCCCTGGGAATAACACCAATAGCCTCACCGCCGGCGGCAAGCACGGCATCGGCAACCGCCCCCATGACGCCAATAGCACCACCGCCATACACAAGAGTGATGTTCCGGTCGCACAGCGCCAGCGCCAGTTTTACAGCAGCCCGTGAGAAAGCAGGGTCCTTGCCCGGGCTGGAACCGCAGTACACGCAGATTTTTTTGATTTTCATAAGTTTTCGACAGTCAAACGATTGAGCGAGATTTTATTCATTAACCCCGACCAGGGAAAGTGTGGGCCGGGGTCAAGTTTGCGGTTGATCATGATATCCGGTTTGTCTTCAGAAGGCAGCATCATCGTATCCAGATCTTCGTGCCCTGCGATGTCTTCCAACCCGGGAAGCTGGGCCGTCAGCTGGTTCAGCAAGGTGGCCAGAGCCGCAATCTGTGCGTCTGGATATGGCTCTGTCATTTGCTGGTGGGCGGAATGAAACCAATCCGGGTAGCGCCCGTTATTAATCAGCTCGATACCAATGCTCAATGGATTATGGTCCCGGACATGGTGGGCAATGCGGTCTAGCGGTACCCATTGTTCGACGCTGCCATCACGGTTTATATAGAAGTGCCCGCTGTTACCGGTGTGGCTCTCCGGGTAAATCTCTTTCTCACCCCACACCCGGGCCATGGCCAGATCAGGTAGTTCGGTACAATGGATCACCACCAGCTTGATACTGTTGGTGTCGCGGTTTTCTAACCGCTGCGTATATGACAACGGGTTTTGTCGAGTTTCCAGGCTCAAAAGAAACTACCTGGAGCTAGCCTTGCTGCAATAGAAAACGTAAATCCATAATGGCGGCATTGGCCCTTGAAATATAATTGGCCATCACCAGTGAGTGATTGGCAAATATACCGAACTTACTACCATTCAGGACCATGGGCGCACGTAAGGCCTCCTGCGTGGATTCCAGTTCACGGATAATCTGGCGGAAGCTGATCAGGGCATTTTTCTTGCGTAAAACCTCATGGAAATCCACCTCCATCGCCTTCATGAAGTGGATCAGTGCCCAGGTGCTGCCACGGGCTTCATAGAACACATCATCGATTTCCATCCACGGGGTCTTTACTTCTATCTCTCGCGGTGCGGTAGTGGATTGTGTGGCTGCAGAGTCGCCGGCAAGATCTGTATTCAGGCGCGCCTGGCCAACACTGGCTGACAAGCGCTGAGACAAAGAGCCAAGACGCTTTTCGACCAGACTGAGCCATTCGCCGAAGTTATCAGCACGTGCATAAAATTGGGCATCAGCTTGAGTCGGGTCCGATAACCGTGTCAGGTAGGACTCGAGAAACACCATTGCCTTTTTGTAGCGGCCCTCTGTGGCAGGAGGGAACCAGCGGTCATTGGCGTAATGGAAAAGCGGGTCTGCTTCAGAAAGATCAGGGTCTTCGGTCGATTGGGTTTGGGAGCGACTGAAATCGTTACGCATGGTGCGGGCAAGATCGCGAACCTGGGTCAACACACCAAACTCCCAGTTAGGTACATTATCGAGGAATACCCAGGGTGGCATGATGTCGTTGGAAAGATATCCGCCGCGTTTTGTAAGCATGGCATTGACCACCTCGATCAATGCAGAGGTAGTGGTTGAGCCGGTTACATCGGCATGATTGTGTGCCCCGGCATGCAGTCGGGCCCGCTCAACCGGGTCGAACAAATCTGGTTCATCGTTGTACCAGAACATCAAAGCACCACACAGGACAACCAGGGCGACAGGAACCGCAATCCATATTTTTCGTTTCATAGGGGTGAAGATAACAGATTTTGAAGCGAAAGAATGTGCTGGAAGTTACCTGATTGAGACAAGCCGAATCAAACCGCTAAAAAGCACTCCTGATCAGACACCAACCAGACCGGTTTTGAGGGATTCTCTGATAACGGCTTCCATACTTTCAACGGCTTGTGATTGTTTGCCAATAATGGCTGCAGAGCCGTGTTCGAGACTAACCAGGAAAGCGTGCATCTGGTCAAATTTGACCATTTCGCCATCAGTAACCTGTGTTTTGGGCATAAAGATAATGGTCATTGGACCCTGGTCTGTGCTGACCACCATATGGGCGCCGCGGCCTTCGGGTGTCGGACAAAACTTGATAAACTTGATGCGACCGGACAGCTGCTGATCCGCAGACGCGTTCAGGCTGGCCATAATCCTGACTATGTCCTGCTCGGAGACAATATCGGTGGCTTGTGCAACCAGGGCGTCACCGTCCATTGAATAATGATCGGCGAGATAAGCTTCGACGTTGTCCCACTGGCGGGATTGTTTCCAGACCATGCCAACGGCCCCGACGGCGATCAACAGGCTGGCAGCCATCGCCAGTGGCATCCAGCGCCGTTGTTTGGCGGGTTGAATGCTTTCAATTTCCTGGCTAATGGCCTTAATGCTTTCAAGCAGGTCGGCCGGTGGCTGGATATGTAAAGCGGACTGCAGTTTCTCTTCGAATGCTTCGGCCTCCGCTGCAGCAGCCTCAAACTCCGGTGCTGAATTGCGTGCGCGCAAAGTCTCGGAATCCCGGTTCCAGGGATCTGCACCAATCAGTCGTTTGAACTCAGAAAAGTTCATGGACATTGCCCGTTACTCCATCCTTTTGCATCTGTGTCTTCAGTTTTTCCCGTGCCCGGAACAGCTGAGTCATTACCGCACTCTTGCTGGTTCCAAGCTGTTCGGAAATCTCTTCACAGCTATGTCCAAATACCACCTGTAATAACAAAGGGTCCCGGTATTTTGGATCCAGTTTCATAATGCCCTTGTGCAATAAATCGCGTTCTGTGCGCTCATCGGGCCCCAGTTCATCATCATCCACGACTACGACCTTATCCACGTCGGTGAACTTTGGCACCTTGCGTTCAAAGGTGCGTGCATATTCACGTCGCAATATCGTAATCAACCAGCTTTTAGCCGCGCCGACATCCTTCAGACTGTCCAGTGCCCGCCATGCTCTGAGAAACGTTTCCTGAACAAGATCCTTGGCCAGGGCATCGTTGTGGCATATCCACATGGCGTAGCGGTACAAATCCGTAGAATAAGCTTCGGCAAGCTCATTGAAACGATTAGTCCGTTCCGTGTCACTAGTCATGACCGGATTTCACAATGTTCTATTTCAGACAGAATCAATTTATATTTAAACCTTTATGCAAGTCTGTGACGCTCAATATGGGATAATACCGTTATATGTAAAAGGAAACCAAATTTGTGCGTGGGGCGTCAATATAATCCATGTTACTAATTTAAAACAATCCCGTTGTGACTTATGGCACTAAAAAACTGCTCCCAAAAGCGGCAGTCTGTGTCTTGGCTCATCGGTGGGATAAACTTTAACCTTGTTTAATTGTTTTTCAGATGTATAAAAACACAGGTCGGTGGGAGTAGAAAAGGATGAGTATGAATTTCGAACAGGCACGATTTAATATGGTAGAGCAACAAGTCAGAACCTGGGAGGTTCTTGACGGGCGTGTTCTGGAATTGCTGGAAACGACCCATCGTGAAGATTTCGTACCGGTAAGATACCGAAAGATGGCATTTACGGACATGGCCATACCTCTGGATCATGATCAAACCATGATGAAACCGGTTGTAGAGGGCCGTTTGTTGCAGGCATTGGAACTGAAACCGGATGAAACGGTACTCGAGATCGGAACCGGTAGCGGGTTTATAACTGCCTGCCTGGCCCAGCTGGCCAAACGGGTCGTGACGGTTGATATTCATGAACAATTCAGCAAAGAGGCCGAGGCCAAGCTGAAGGAAAAAGACATCAACAATGTGGAATTTGAAAGCGGCGATGTGATGACCGGTTGGCAGCCAGAGCAGGCGCATGACGTATTGGTCGTGACCGGTTCTGTGCAGGATATTCCGGATCATTTCCGCGGCTGGGTTAACCCATGTGGCCGCATGTTTGTGGTTTGTGGGGATGCACCTGCAATGGAAGCGAAGCTATTAACCAAACTAAACGCAACCGAGTGGCGTGAAGAAAGCCTGTTTGAAACAGACCTGGCAAGATTGATCAATGCCGAAAAAGCACCGGAATTTGAATTTTAAGGGACTTTAGGAGTTTGCCATGCAAGTTATTGCAAAAAACAAAAAGCTGCTGATGACGGCAGCATTACTTATCACCGCCCCCGCCTTTGCCGTCGATCTTGTCGGTATTCATGACCTGGCGGTCAAAAGTGATCCACAGCTTCAGGCTGCCGCTTATCGCCGGGACGCCACGTCGGAGAATGAACGCCAGGCATGGTCAAACCTGTTACCCACGCTGAGTGGCGCCGCCGCCATTAATCGGGGTGATAGCGAAACCGCCGTTGCGGGTAATATTGTGGACCAAAGCGATACCAGCAATGAGTCCTACAGGCTGGATTTGCGCCAATCCCTTTACGCGCAAAGCAATTATGAGAACCTGGATATTGCCCGTGGCCAGGTCAGCCAGGCGGAGGCCATCTATCAAATTGCCTACCAGGACTTCCTGATACGGGTTGCCGGCGGCTATTTTGGTGTTTTGACTCGACAGGATGGCGTGATTTTCGCAGAGGCGGAAGAAAAAGCGCTGCAAAGACAATTTGAACAGGCAGAACAAAGGTTTGAAGTTGGCCTGACGGCGGTAACAGATGTTCATGAATCCCGCGCCCAGTACGATAATGCCCGTGCCCGTGCGATCGTTTCAAGAAACAACCTGGCAGATGCCAAACAGGTACTTTATGAATTAACCGGCCAGTATTTTGATGAAATTGACCCACTGGAGGAGGTTTTGCCGCTGGTCAGGCCTTTACCTGATAACGCACAGGAATGGGTGGATATGGCCATGTTATATAACCCTGCAGTGATCTCGGCGCATAAGGGTGTTGAGGTTGCCGATGCCTCGGTGCGTCTGCAGCGGTCCGGTCACTACCCGACCCTGGACCTGGTGGCAAGCTTCAGCAATTTTACCAACAATGAATTTGTTATCCGTGATGATTTTCAGAACCCCCTTTTCACCACTGACATAACCAATGAAGATAAACGTATCGGTTTGCAGTTGACTGTGCCGATTTACCAGGGTGGTGTAGTTACATCCAGGACCCGCCAGGCCCGTTATACCCTCAATGCGGTCAATGAAGACCTGGATCGCCAGCAAAGGGCTGTCGTCAGGCAGACAAACAACGCTTATCGCGCAGTGATTGCCGGCATAGAGCAGGTGGGAGCATTTGGCCAGGCGCTGATTTCAGCTGAAGCCGCATTGGAAGCAACCCAGGCCGGCTTTGAAGTTGGCACCCGTACGATCGTGGATGTATTGATTGCACAGCAACGTTACTTCTCGGCCCAGCGGGACAATTCCCTGGCGCGCCATACCTATATCGTGGATCACTTGCGCCTGAAGGCTGCTGCTGGCTTGCTGTCAGAAGAAGATCTGCAAAAGGTTAATAATATTTTGGAATAGTTGCAGGCAGCCGGGTAAGAAAAATCGAAGGATGTAAGTCACCCCATTAGGAAGCACGTCATCCTATAAGAAAGCAAGTCATCCCGGATCAAGTCCGGGATGACGGTGATCTACAGTAACTTTCCAATTGCTTCCATAGTTAAATCCAGCGCACCCCTGTTTTTTTCAACCAATTCCCGACCGGCCTGTCCCATGTTGTCACGCAAGGCACTATCTACCAGTATTTTTTCAGCTGTCTGACGGAAGTCCTGTTGGTTATTGACACGCAGGGCGGCCTTGCATTGCAGCAGTTGCGCTGCGATTTCTTTGGCGTTGTCCATATTCGGGCCTAACAGGACCGGTTTGCCCAAGGCTGCGGGCTCAAGTGCATTGTGCCCGCCTTGTTCGCCCATGCTGCCACCGACAAAAGCGACATCACCGCAGGCGTAATACGTCATCAACTCACCGATGGAATCTATGACAAAGCACTGGGCCGCCTCAGAGCAACTCTCACCCTGGCTGCGTAACTCTGTTCGCAGGCCGGCAGCTTTGGCTTGTTGTATTGTCCGGGCAAAGCGCTCCGGGTGGCGCGGCACCAAAATCAGCAGGGCTTCTGGCAGGCCATCCAGTAATTCTACAAACGCCGGAATCACTACATTTTCGTCTGCTTCATGCGTGCTGCCTGCAACCAGCACCGGTCGCTGGCTGTTCCAGCCTGCGCGCAGGGCTGCGCTTTTCTCGTCAAGGCTGGCGGCAACGGTCAGATCAAATTTCAGATTGCCGGTCATATCAGTGTGCTGCGGATTCGTGCCACAGCGGATTAAACGTTCAGCATCTTCGGTGCTTTGCGCGCCAACCCAGGCAACGGTTTGCAAGGTTTTGTGTACAAAACCGGATAAATGCTTAAAACGATTGACGGAGCGTTCGGACAAACGGGCATTGGCCATGGCAAGTGGTATGTTCCGCTGCTGTGCGTTCAGGTACAGGTTTGGCCAGATTTCGGTCTCCATCACGATGATCAGGCTTGGTTGTAAGCGGCCCAGGAACCGCGAAACGGTTCCCGGCAGATCAAGTGGAATATAGCTATGAAAAACCTTGTCACCCAGTTCATGTTTTACACGTTCAGAGCCGGTGGGTGTCAGTGTAGTCACCGTTAAGGGTAATTCAGGATATGTTTTCAGCAGAGCCTTGATCAACGGGCTGGCTGCGTTGAATTCACCGACCGACGCGGCATGTACCAATAGGCCTCCCTGCTTAACGTGATCAGGTATAAAACCAAAACGTTCGGACCAGCGACCCAGGTAAGCGCGGTCCCGCAACCCGCGCAGGGTAAAATACAGCAAAACAAACGGTGTGCCGAGCAGGATGAGAAAAGAATATAAAACGCGCATGTCCTAAGCCGGATTATCCTTAATACAAGCGGCCCACAGCCCGAACAGGACCCATATCAACGATGACATGTAAGTACCGTACAAAGCGAAATGGGAGTTGAGCGGGAACAGCACCAGGGCCAATGCCAGCGCAAAAGGAAATGCTTCATTACGTCGGGAGGGCGTCAAGCGGCGCCAGAAACGTAATACCAGCACAAAACCGGTGAACATTCCCAGCAAACCAATACTGCCGGTATCTGCCATGACTTCAAGCACAATGTTATGTGCGTGTGTTGCACCCCTTTTACCACCTGAGCGCTGAACATGGATATCGTCCTCTGCAGCGTAATCCAGGTAAGCGATTGGAAAGGCCCGCACGCCAACACCGTTAACCGGATGTGCCTTGAACATGGTCAGGCTGGTTTTGAAAATCGGTAAACGGTAAGTGCTTGCGGCATCAACCGCAGCCTGGGAGCCCTGGGTGATGGCCAGTGATTGTTCAAGCCTTGCCTGGAATAAAGGGGAAACCAGGTAGCTGCCGATGATTGCAGTGATAACAAATACCGGAATAGACAAGGAAGCTTTCCTCAACCCACGGTTTTCCGGCCTTAGCATTAGCCACATATAGACAACCAGCACCAGGCCCATGGCAAGCCAGCCAGCGCGCATACCGGCGATCAGTACAGCACCCAGCGTTAATGTAAATGCGGCAACCCAGGCCCAGGCAGGCCAGCGCCGGCGGGCATGCTCAAGCAGCAACGGGGAAAGCATGGCCAGGGTAGGACCGTAAAACTGGTATTTTTGTATGAACATCGCATTCAGCCGGTCGGGATTCATTGCGATACCGAATAAATCATTTCCAAAGATCAATTGAACAAAACCATCCACAGCCCAAAACACCAACAGGAATGAAGTCCAGCGAACCACACGCCAGCGTGCCGAATCTGCCCGCAACAGTACGGCCATGCTGAGCGCAGCAGCCAGAAAGCGCAGCGCAGCAATGGAGCTGATCCAGCTTTTTTGTGGCATATAGGAGTCAAAACTGGATATCACCATGGGCAGCCAGAAGCACAGGAAAATGGGAACAACAATGATGGACACCCGCCGGATACGCTGACGGTGTCCCACTGAGCGGGCTAAAAATGGCAAAGCCAGTGCGAATATAGACAATGGAAGCTCCGCCAGGCGGCCAAATGGCAAAAGCGCAAAAAAAGCAACAGCCAGCCAACAGGGCCAATCGGTGGTTAATCGTTTGAGAAATAATTTCATTAACCTTCCTATTTGCCGCCGGGTTGAGAGCCCAGCGCTTTCAGATAAAGATTCATTGTTTGGTCCATGGAGGCCTGCAAGGAAAAAGCATTGCTTTGCTTAACCATGGGTGTCTGTTGCAAAAATGTACCCGTCCTGTGTACAAGGGCTGGCAGGTTATCTGCCTGTATGGCTCCAAATGGATACATTTCCCGCAGAATTTCCTTAATGCCACCATGGTTCCACGCGAGGACCGGCACTCCCATGGAAAGGGCTTCAGGCATGGTTCTGCCAAAGGCTTCCGGGGGGTCGCTGCACAGGTTGAAGACGATGCACGATGCTGACATCCAGTCCCGAATATCGGTTCTCGCGCCAACGAATGTCAGTTTGTCAGCTATCCCGCTGCGAATGGCCAGTCCTTCCAGTTCATTGATATATCGTGAACCCGGTTTGGCCCGGCCCAGGATGACGCCGTGAATATCGGGGAATGAGGACTGTAGCCTGGCCAGCATTTCGATAAAGGTTGCGTGGCCCTTATAGCGGGACAGGCGGCCCGGCAGCAACAGCATACGTTTGTTCCTCAACTCCGGGAACTCTGCGTAAGTATTTTGTCGCCAGGCTTCAGACGGTTGATATCCATAGGGGAAATCATCCCGACTGGTGCCACCGTAAATGGTATGTAACTGCGGACTGTCTGCCGGCAGGTAGTTTTTTAGGGTGTAATCGCGGATGTGGTTGGAAACAGCGACCACATAATCTCCACGGGCCATGATCGCACTGTAGTTACTTACAGAGTATTGCCCGTGCATGGAGGTGATAAAAACGGGCCGTTTGTCCGCCGGCAACTTGCGCAAGGCCTGGTAACAAATCCAGGCCGGCAAGCGGGAGTGTGCGTGAACAATGTCTACCTGGTTTTCCAATAACCAGGAGCGCAACCGTCGGATGTAACGCAAAGTACCCAGGCGTTTGCGGCCAATTGGCCAGTCCAGCAGCTCGGCTCCGGCATTATCAACGCGGTACCTCAACGGTCCATCCGCAGCCAACACGGTCACCCGGTGACCCGCAGCACGGAGAAATTCGGTGATCTCGACGGCTACCATTTCTGACCCGCCTATGCCGAGAGACACCAGGGCCTGTACCACGTGCATGATGTTTAGTGCCCGGGCACTAGTCAGTTAGGGTGTAATGCGTACCACAATACGGACAGGTGCTCTCACCATCGTCCTCAATGGGTAGAAAAATACGCGGGTGGGCATTCCAGAGTTTCTGGTTTGGACGGGGGCAGGAAAGCGGCAGCTCAGCGCGGCTTACTTCAACCCTTTGTTGCGTATTTGCATATTCCAGGCTGTCATCCTGGGCGTCAGTGCGATGAGTCACAAGCCATCTCCACAAAAATAAGAGGTGTATTCTACCCCAATATCTCACCGCATAATGCCTGTGCGGTATTAAGCAGGGTAGTAGTTTCAATTTCGGCGCGATCATCAATCAAGGCCGCTTGCTGGCGGGCGTGAACCAGCTGTGTATAGGCACCATCCAGGGTGTTGAAAGTATTGGAATTTATCCAGCCATAAGTTTGCAGGCTCCGCAACTGCTGGCCAATTTCCGTGGAGTCTATGGCCTCGGGATAACTGTCGGCGTTGAGCAATAAACCAAGTTGCACTACAAACTCAATATCCATAAGCCCACCGTGGCCGTGCTTAAGCGGGCTTCCATTGCTGCGCTCTGCGCGTATCCGTTGCCTCATGGCTGGAATTTCATGTCTGATCAGGGCTTTGTCACGCGCTGTGGTCAGCACAAGCTGCCGGGTGCTGGTAAAACTGTCCGCAACTTCTGCGCTGCCGGCGACAGGCCGGGCACGTGTCAAAGCCTGTAGCTCCCAGATCCAGGCTTCTTCCCGTTGATAGCGCCTGAATGCATCAACACTGGAAACCAGCAATCCGGCCCGTCCATTTGGCCGCAACCTGGCATCGATGCTGTACAGGCGCCCCGATGGTGTTGTTGCTGATAACAGGCTAAGTAAGCGGCGGGCCACACCGGTATGGTAACGCTCTGCCGGGATGGGGCGAGCGCCGTCAGACAGCGCTGTTGAAGGCTGATACAGGAAAATCAGGTCAAGGTCGGAGTCAAAACCCAGCGCGTTGGCACCGAGACTGCCGTAGGCAATGACGGCAAGTCCGGGACCGGGCAGGTGGCCATGCCTGGATTCCATTTCATGTTGGGATAACTCCAATGCTGCCTGTACCAGGCTCTCGGCAAGCTGGCTTAGTGTCGTCTGGGCCTCAAAAGCGGAGATTGTTGATTGCAACACAGCTACCGCAATACGCAGGCTGATCACCTGTTTGTAGTAATTCAGGTCCTGCAGAGTGGTTTCAGTGTCGCTGGTTCCATCCAGAATCCGCTGAACACCCGTCCGTAAATCTTTTCGGGTGGGTGGGTGAGCGCCAAGGCTGGGGTCGATTAACTCGTCCAGTAATGCCGGGTAACGTGTAACTGCCTGGGCGACCCGCTTGCTTGCTGCAAATAATTCCAGCATGCGCTTGCTGGCGCCCGGGTTGTGTAGCAGCAGAGACAGGTATGCACTGCGCCGGCATATTGCCGAAACAAGGTCCAGCACGCGGTTGATGACGGCTTCCCCCGGTGACAGGGAATCGATCTGTTCCAGTAATACCGGCATATACTGGTCAAGTCGCCGGGATGCGCGCTGGCTGAGTGAAAGCCGGTTCAACCGTTTGACGAAATCTGCCAGGGGCTTCCACCCGGCAAGCTCTGAATTTTCGTCCTGGGTAGTATTTCGTGCTCTTTGCCAATATGCATGCCACGGGTTTCTGTCATCTGTGGGTTCCGTAGGCTGGGGCAGGCAATGTTCAAACAAAGACTGCACACTATTTCGTGTCTCATCGAGGCTGGCCTGAAAACCAGCCATTTCTTTAAAGCCCATCGCCCGGGCGACTCTCAAGCCATCTTCACCAGGTGGGACACAGTGGGTTTGCTGGTCGTGCAGCGCCTGGATGCGGTTTTCGGTTTTTCGCAAAAACCGATAGGCAGCTAATATCTCGGCAACCGTTTCATCCGGCAGCAGTTGCAGTTTCTGTAAACTGGCTACCGCCGCAAAAATCGATGGTGTCTGTAGCGATGGTTCCCGCCCGCCGCGGAGTAACTGGAAAGTCTGCACCAGGAATTCAATTTCACGGATACCGCCCGGACCACGCTTGATATCATCCAGACGGTCTTTACGCAAAGCATCTTCGCGCACGTTGGCGTGCATGTCCCGCAGTGCATCGATGGCACCAAAGTCAATATAACGGCGGTAGACAAACGGTTTTAATATATCCAGCAACTGCTGACCAGAGGCCAGGTCACCGGCGACCGGGCGCGCTTTGATCAATGCATATCGTTCCCAGTCGCGTCCTTCGCGCTGATAGTATTGCTCAAGTGCTGCAAAACTACTGACCAGGGGTCCGGAATCGCCAAAAGGGCGCAAACGCGTATCTACCCGAAAACAAAAACCATCGGCGGTTAGCTCGGAAAGGCTGCGTATAACCTGCCGGGCCAGACGGGTAAAAAACTGTTCATTGTCCAGACCGCGCCGACCGTCACAGGTGCCGCGGTCCGGGTAACAAAAAATAATGTCGATGTCGGATGACAGGTTAAGTTCACAGCCACCGAGCTTGCCGAGGCCAATGACGATGAGTTTCTGTGCCTGGCCATCAGGGTTTCGGGGCACGCCGTATTTTTCTTCAAATGCCCTGCTGTGAAAAATGACCGCGGCTTGTTGGCAAACATCGGCAAGGGTGCTCAGATCAGCAAGGATTTCATCCACCGGTGCGAGTTCGTTCAGGTCGCGCCAGATCAAACGCATCATTTCCCGGTTGCGGAACTGACGTAAGGCTGGATTCAGCCCGTGTTGTTCTATGCCTGCCGCCAGTTGATCTGCGCTGGGCGGGCTGTTTTTGTCAAGTCGACCGGAAGCCTGCAATTCTTCCAGCCAGTCGGGGTGGCGGTTGACCAGCTGAGTCAGAAATGGACTGAATTCCAGAACTGATTTTTGGTTGCTTGAAGGCATTGGTTGATTATAACGGTGGATGCTCGAATGGACAGGTCAAAAACTCCCCGGCTGTTCGCCGCGATGGAGGTTCATCCTGATTTCTATCCTGATCGTATGTATAAACTTATGCGGTTACTGTTCGGTGGTGGCCTGAATGCTGACTCGATTTACCAGGTCTACAATGTCCCTCTCACAATAACTGCAAACGTACCTTTGATCGTCATCAGGAACTTTTTTGAACTCCGTTGTAATAGGTTCGTTCTGATTGGTTATGCAGTTAGGGTTTGAACAGGTGAGGATGCCGCTTACGACTTTTGGCGTCTCGGCCTGGAACTTCCTGGCCACCTTTCCATCAACGATATAATTGATCGTTGCCTGGGGGGAGATCAGGGCCACAAGATTCGCTTCCTCGGCCGAGAGCTCTACGTCTTCAAACTTGAGGATATCCTTCTTACCACCCTTCTTCGAATGGGTGTTAATGAGTATGCTCATGCTGCGATTGCTTGATAGCCTGAGTACCCTGAGCACGTCAAAAGCCCTGGAGGGAAGGATGTGATCAATAACCGTACCGCGCTCGATCCTTTCGACCTTCATGTACATCTTCGGCATTTCAACTTCCTCCTATGAGCATTGAGAGCAATGCCATGCGCACCGGCACACCGTTGAAAGCCTGGGCGAAGTACTTGGCCTGCGGCAGGGCATCGACCTCCGGCGCGATCTCGTTCACCCTCGGAAGCGGGTGCATGATGATCATTTTCTCTGGTCCCATGGTCACAAGTGGCGGGTCTACGCGGTAAATCCCTGCGACCTTTTCGTACTCAACCGGATCCGGAAACCGCTCTTTCTGGATTCTCGTTACATACAGAACGTCGGTTTTCGGTACGATTTCTTCCAGGGAATGGCAGGCCGTGCCTAACATTCCGGCACTTTTAAGGTATTCGACAACCTCACCAGGCATTTCCAGTCCCTCGGGCGAGACAAGGTTAATGGTATTGCCAAACCTGGCCAGTGCGGGTGCTAATGAGTGTGTGGTCCTGCCGAAACGAAGGTCACCGACAAGGCTGATATTCAACCCTTCCAATCTGCCCATCTCACGTCTTATAGTGAATAAATCAAGCAGCGTCTGTGTCGGGTGCTGCCCGGCGCCGTCACCTGCATTAAGGATGGGGACATCCGAGAATTCGGTGGCAAATTTTGCCGCGCCTTCCTGTGGATGACGCAGCACAACGGCGTCAGCGTAGCCGCTGACCATCCTGATCGTATCAGCCAGGGTCTCGCCTTTAACGATGGATGTCGCTTCGGTACCCGCGAAACCGATAACCCCGCCTCCGAGGCGGTGCATTGCTGTTTCGAAAGATAATCTCGTCCGTGTCGATGGCTCGAAGAAAATGCTTGCCAGGACTTTGCCCCTGAGGCTGTTTGCTACCGCCTCCCCCCTGGCAATTGGCAACATGCTTTCAGCACGGTCGAGAATATCGATAATCTGATCTATCGAGAGGTCGTGGGCAGAGATCACATGGCGCATGATATTTCCTCTGGAAAAGTGACGCTGGGCGTCCGCATTTTAGTTCATTAATGGTCTGTAAATATAGGGAATAATCAGCTAATTCCAGTACTCAATACCATCGACCTCGTTAGAGACTAATGTACCGGCCTTGCCGGTCATGATGTCAGTCAGTTCCGAGAGTTGGCCGATGGCGCTCTGGTGGCCGGTTTCGCGAACGAACTGGCAAGCACCAAGCACTTTCGGTCCCATGGATCCCGCTGCAAAATCCAGTGCCTCCAGGGCATCCGGATGTGCAGCCCTGATGGCTCTTTGTTTTTTAGTTCCGAAGTCGACAAAAACATTGGCAACGTCCGTCAACATGACAAACATCTCGGCATCCAGGCCCCTGGCCAGCAGGCCACTGGCTAGATCCTTGTCGATAACAGCCTCAACCCCAAACAGCTTTCTGTTCTTGTCGTAGGCAACAGGAATGCCCCCGCCCCCGGCACAGATGACTACATAACCATTGTCAACAAGCGTCCTGATAGCACTTATCTCGATAATGCGTTGCGGTAGAGGCGAGGGAACAACCTTGCGGAAATATTCTCCATCAGGCGCCATTGACCAGCCCTCTTCTTTCTGCAGCTTTTCCGACTCTTCCCTGCTGTAAACCGGGCCTACCGGCTTGGTGGGCTTCTGAAAGGCCGGATCGTCCGGATCGACCAGGATCTGGGTGAGAACCGTAACAATGTGATCCTCAAACGGAATGACATTGCCCAGCTCCTGTTCAATGATGTAACCGATCATACCGACGGTTTTGGCGCCCAGGACATCCAGGGGGTAAGGACCGACATCGGTGTAAGCCGCATCCATTAAAGCCGCCAGCCCAACCTGCGGTCCGTTACCATGCGCAATGATCAATTCATGATTTTTATGGATGGCGGCGAGTTGCTCAGCGGCGATGCGAATATTTTCGCGCTGGTTTTCAGCACTCAGCTCCTGACCGCGTTGTAACAGGGCGTTACCGCCTAAAGCCACGACTACCCGCATCACTGGCTGCCCAGGGTTGCAACCAACAACGCCTTGATGGAGTGCACCCGGTTTTCTGCCTGTTCGAACTGTATACCCGCCGGTGATTCAAATACTTCCTCAGTGACCTCCAGCGACTCCATGCCGAATTTTTTGTAAATGTCCCGGCCCACCTGGGTTTCGAGGTTATGGAACGCGGGCAGACAGTGCATGAAACGGACCCTGGGGTTACCGCTGGCAGCCATCAGTTCGGCGTTAACCTGGTAGGGCTTGAGCAATTCGATGCGCTCCGCCCAGACCTCGTCGGGCTCGCCCATTGAGACCCACACGTCGGTGTGGATAAACTGCACGCCTTTAACGGCCTCTTTGGGATCTTCGGTCAAGGTCAGTTTTCCCTTGTGAAGTTTTTCCAGTTCGCGGGCAAATTCAAGAAGTTCATCATTCGGCCAAAGGTGCCTGGGTGCGCCAATACGAACATCCATTCCCATCAGGCAACCGGCGATCATCAGCGAGTTGCCCATGTTAGAGCGTGCATCACCAACGTAGGCATAGGAGAAATCGTGCCATGGTTGCGGCATGAATTCACGCATGGTCATCAGGTCGGCACACATCTGGGTTGGATGAAACTCATCGGTCAGGCCGTTGAAAACCGGTACACCCGACCATTTGGCCAGTTCCTCGACAATTTCCTGACCGTAACCGCGATATTCGATTGCATCGTACATGCGACCCAGGACGCGGGCGGTATCCTTGACGGACTCCTTTTTTCCCAGGTGTGAGCCAGTAGGGTCAAGGTATGTCACATTGGCACCCTGATCATAGGCGGCAACCTCGAAGGCGCAGCGTGTTCGGGTTGAGGCCTTTTCAAAGATCAGGGCGATATTTTTCCCACGCAGACGCTGGACTTCATTGCCCGCATACTTGGCCCGTTTCAAATCCCGTGCCAGATCCAGGATGTAGGTCAGATCCCGTTTGGAAAAGTCGATCAGTTTGAGAAAACTACGGCCCTTCAGGTTAAGTGACATGGTGAATTCTCCTCGAATTTGCTGCTGATATCTTATCTGAGAGTTTACGACAGGCCAAAAAAATCCCCGCCTATTGGCAGGGATTTTAGTCTTACTCGGGTTTGAACCACATGATTTACATCATGCCGCCCATACCACCCATACCGCCCATGCCACCCATATCAGGCATGCCACCACCACCAGCAGAATCATCTGCAGGCTTATCAGCGACCATGACCTCTGTGGTGATCATCAAACCGGCAATGGAAGCCGCATGCTGCAATGCAGTGCGAGTCACCAAGGTCGGATCCAGGATACCGGCTGCGATCATATCTTCGTATACACCTGTAGCCGCGTTATAACCGTAGTTGCCTTCACCCTGTTTTACGTTGTTCAGTACAACAGAGCCTTCTTCACCGGCATTTCTGACGATCTGGCGCAACGGTTCTTCCATGGCACGGCCGGCAATGGCAATACCAACATTCTGGTCATCATTGTCACCCTTCATGTCTGCAATAGCTGCTGTCGCACGGATCAGCGCAACGCCACCACCGGGAACAACGCCCTCTTCAACGGCTGCACGGGTTGCGTGCAAAGCGTCTTCAACGCGGGCCTTCTTCTCTTTCATTGCAATTTCGGTTGCGGCACCGACCTTGATAACGGCAACACCGCCAGCCAGCTTGGCTACACGTTCCTGCAGTTTTTCACGGTCGTAATCAGAAGTGGCTTCCTCGATCTGTGCACGTACCTGGTTAACCCTACCGGCGATGTCGTCGTGACTGCCAGCACCGTCAATTAAGGTGGTGTTTTCCTTGGTGATCTGGATTTTCTTGGCAGAGCCAAGTTCTTCCATGGTGGTTTTTTCCAGTGACAGGCCAACTTCTTCTGAAATAACGGTCGCGCCGGTCAGGATAGCGATATCTTCCAGCATGGATTTACGACGGTCGCCGAAGCCCGGTGCTTTAACCGCACAGACTTTAACGATACCGCGGATGGAGTTAACCACCAGGGTCGCCAGGGCTTCGCCTTCGATATCTTCGGCAATGATCAACAGCGGGTTACCTGATTTGGCAACGGCTTCGAGTACCGGAAGCAGGTCACGGACATTGCTGATTTTCTTGTCGTGCAGCAGGATGTAGGGGCTTTCCAGTTCAACGCTCATGGTGGCCTGGTCGTTGATGAAATACGGCGACAGGTAACCGCGGTCAAACTGCATACCTTCTACCACGTCCAGTTCATTGGTCAGGCCGGAAGCGTCTTCAACCGTGATGACGCCTTCTTTGCCGACCTTGTCCATGGCCTCGGCGATCAGGTCACCAATACTGGTGTCCGCGTTGGCAGAAATGGAGCCAACCTGGGCTATGGCACTTCTGTCGGTGCACGGCTCGGACATCTCTTGCAGTGCATCAACCGCACCAAGCACAGCCTTGTCCAGGCCGCGTTTAAGATCCATCGGATTCATGCCGGCAGCAACGGCCTTGAGGCCTTCGCTCAGCATGGACTGTGCCAGCACGGTAGCGGTAGTGGTACCGTCACCGGCCACATCAGAGGTCTTGGAAGCAACTTCCTTGACCATCTGCGCACCCATATTTTCAAATTTGTTTTCCAGTTCGATTTCTTTAGCAACTGAAACACCATCCTTGGTGACGGTCGGAGCTCCGAAGCTCTTGTCCAACACCACGTTACGACCCTTGGGGCCCAAGGTTATCTTGACCGCGTCGGCCAGAACGTTAACACCGCGCATCATCTGTTTGCGGGCGTCATCGCCAAAACGTACGTCTTTAGCACTCATTGTCTAATCCTCAATTCATTAAATATGTTTGGGGGGGCTATCAGCCTTCGATAACCGCCATGATGTCTTCTTCGCGCATGACGAGCAGTTCTTCGCCATCCACTTTAACTTCTGTTCCCGAATACTTACCAAACAGGACTTTGTCACCTACGCTGATATCCAGCGGACGTTTGTCACCATTTTCGAGAATTTTGCCGTTGCCTACAGCGAGTACTTCGCCGCGTATTGGTTTTTCTGTTGCCGAGTCCGGAATCACGATGCCGCCAGAGGACATACGTTCTTCTTCCACTCGTTTCACAATCACACGATCGTGTAGAGGACGAAGGTTCATCAGAATTTCTCCCTGATTTATAGTCAATTAATTGAACATCTAAACCGCAACGGCTTTATCGTTCCGGTCTGCTATGTGTCTGTGGATACTTTTTTGCGGTATTCCGCAGCCTGCCTGCAGAGTTTGGGCTATGGCTTCTACATTTCAAGAGCAGGGGCATCAGTTTTTTTGACCACAACTAAAAAGGATTACCGATGGCTGGGATCAGGTTGGTTAAAATAAGGTGTCGCCGGTCTATTCCTGTGCTTCTGCACAACTGATACAAAGCCTGGTGGCGGGGTCTGCTTCGAGACGTTTTGGGTTGATAAGTTCGCCACAGTCATAACAATAGCCGTAGTCACCACTCTCAATGCGCGCAACTGCCGTATTGATAGCCAGGATGTGCATACGCCGCCGCCGGCCGGTTTCCAATGACATGGCCTGTGCCTGCATGGCATCCATACGTGACAACCGGCCGACACGTGTCTGATCCAGCTCAACTATCTTTTCGGCCTGTCGGCCGGTTTCTCCTGCCTTGAGCAGGTCGGCCTTTAGCTTGAGCAGCAATGATTTAAAGTGTTGCAGTTCGTTTTCTGACAGATCCATTATTCATCCTGATGAGAATTCTTACAGTAATTTTAGCAAAGACTGTAACTATTTCATGCTGGCTGCGTATATTCTCATGACATGAGTAAAAAATACCGTCAATGGGTGGAGCAGTATCAGGATCAGGCCTGGACGGTAGCGCGTTATATTTTGAAAGATGCCCAGGAGGCGGAAGACGCCACCCAGGAAGCATTTGTGAAGCTCTGGAACAACCAGGACAGCATTGACCCCGAGCGTATCAAGCCGTGGTTAATGAAGGTAACCCGCAACGGTTGTCTTGATCGCCTGAGACGCAGGCGGGACAACGTGGAGTTCGATGAGAGCTACATGGCCGGAGAAGTCAGTGGACCAATGCAGGATGTGGCCGCAAATGAAATCGGAGTCTGGCTAAAGCGCGCCATTGCCGGCTTAAAAGAGCCCTACCGGTCACTGGTTGTTTTACGGGATGTCAATCAGCACAGCTACGAAGAAGTAGCCGGAATGCTGGAATTAAACCTGGCGCAGGTCAAAACCTACCTGCACCGTGCAAGAAAACAGTTGCGCGAGCAACTGGCAGAGGTAAGACCATGAATGAATATGATGAAAAATGGGAAGATCAGATCAATGCATTGCTCGATGGTGAGTTAAGTGCATCTGATGCGGATTTGCTCAAAGCAGAAGCATCCGATGATCGCGATCTGGCACGGGCCATCGTTGAAGCTTACCAGTTGCAGCAGGCCATGGACTCCGTTCATGTAGAACGCGCGCCGGCCAGCCTTAGCAAACGTCTGCGTGCGATACCACGTCAGCAAAAACCGAAATTCAGTTTATTCCAGCCACGCTGGGTCACGGCACTCGCAGCTATTCCACTGGTGATCATCGCAGTCAGCCTGATGCGTCCGGATACACCGTCAGCGAGCGAGATTGCCCAGGCACGTCAGGAAATGGCAATAGCTTTTGCTTACCTGGATAGAGCCGGCACCATAACAGGACGCGAAATCGAATCAACAGTTGGTCAAACGATGGCAAACGCAGTGACCGGATCGGTCAACAGGGCCATCAAATCACAGGATTTAACCTTTAAGGAGAAAGAAGTATGAAGAGTTCAATAGTAACTAAAATTTTAACCGGGTTGTTTTGTACCCTGCTGGCACTGCCTGCCATGGCGCAGGAAGACGAGCTTAAGGACTTGCCGGGATATGTAGATTTTGGCAATTTATCAGCCACTTATGGTGATCCAAAAATAACCATCAACCTGGGCGGAACCATGCTCGGCTTTGTTGGCATGATGAGTTCGGCAGAGAGCCCGGAAACCTCGGAGCTCATTTCCAAGCTCAAGGGTATCCGTGTCCAGATCTATTCAATAGATGAAGACGTTAGCGCAGCCAAGAACCAGTTCAGCAAGACCAAGAGCAGTCTTAAGTCCTCCGGTTGGGAGCCAATTGTACAGATCAATGAAGACGATGAGCAGGTTCTGGTCTACATGAAAATGGACGGTGGCAACATGGAAGGCATGACCGTGATGGTGGTAGATGATGAAGAAGCCGTGTTTGTAAACATCATCGGCCAACTAAACCCTGCCGAACTGGGTAAGGTGATGGAAAGTTTTGATGTAGATGTTGACCTGGATCTGGACTGAGTTGATGCGAGCTTTAAAAGATAACCATTATGTTGCGCTGGTGCTGGTACTGACCCTAAGCGCGTTCATGCTTTCTTCTTGCGGCATTACCGCACCGCGCAGCAATGATGGTTTTGCCAACCTTGATTCACCCGGCATGAGTGATACCGACCGGACCATGACAATATCACTGGGCCCCGACGATGCTGTGGTTTGCGGCCCGGTTCATGGACGATGATCCGGAAACCCAGGCACTGCTCAGAAGCCTGGACGGAGTGCGTATTCGTATCTACGAAGTCAATGGTGACAGTGAACGGATCGCGCAGAATTTTGAACACATGGGTAGCAAGCTGACTAAAGACGGCTGGGATCCGGTGATGTTGATACGTGAAGAAGGTGAACTTGTGCAGATGTATGCCAAAGCTTCCGGTACAGGTATTAAGGGGCTGACAATTGTTTCCGCTGACGATGAAGAAGTCGTGGTTATCAATGTGATGGGTGATATTGACCCTGTGTATTACAGAGATGTGATGGTGGCGTTGAATGTTGATGATGCGCCAGAGGTTCAAGTCGCAACTTTGAACTGAACATTTCCGCAGACAAGAATCCACTAAACTCAAGCCGGGAGAAGGTGAGACCGGGAACCGGTCGAGAGACTGGCCTGGGCCATGGCACTGGTCTTTCAGGATTCGATTGGGGATTCGCAGGAAGTTGGGTATTCCTCCTGAGACACGCTTTAAACCCATCCCTGGGCCGCTCGGGCGCCGACATCCCTGTCGGCTCACGGTCTCAGGAGGAATACCCAACTCCCTGCGAATTGTGCGAGACTGAAAGAGGGGGCTTCGATTGATGAGGCGGTTCTTTTTTATAACTTTCCATTGTTTGCTTGTTATCATTCGGTTGACTTAACAACCGGGTTATCCAGATGCGAGTTTTGTTGTGTGTATTGATGTTTACCGCCTGCACGGCATGTGCTTCAGGTGGTCCCAGCGTTGAACTCGGCGGTAAGAGCTTTAGCGTCGAAATTGCCGATACGCGGGAAAAACAGGCTTTGGGACTGATGTTCAGGGATGAAATGCCGGCAGATCAGGGCATGTTGTTTATCTTCCCGAATGAGGCCCCACGCAGTTTCTGGATGAAAAACACCCGTATTTCGCTGGATATCATGTATTTTGACAAAGATCTGAATATGGTCAGCATCTCCGCTGATACACAACCATGCAGGGTCAGTCGTTGTCCTTCCTATCCCAGCATCGCGCCGGCTAAATATGTACTTGAACTTAATGCCGGTACTGCGTCGGAGCTGGGTGTTGGCCCGGGTGACCGACTGACAATTGAGTTGGACTGAGCCGTTGGCAAAGAGAACTTTCCCGCTGTGAGCGAAAGTATCCTCATTGCCCAGATTACGGATTGCCACCTGCCAGCTGGTTCGCAGCAGAAATACCGTGGCATTAACCCGCATAGAAACCTGAAAACCCTGTTGAAAAAAGTGAGGCGTTTGAAGCCCGACCTACTGTTGGCCACTGGTGATCTCAGCGAGGATGGCAGCAAGGCGTCATACGTAGCGTTACAAAAGTTAATCAAACCGCTCGGGGTTCCGGTGCTCGCATTGCCCGGCAATCATGACGATGCTGCTCTGCTGGCAGAAATCTTTCCGGGCAGCCCGACAGACAAGATCAGCGTTTCGGAACATGGCCCGTGGCACATTATCCGTTTGAACTCCAGCATGCCAGGAAAGCCGGAAGGCCGTCTTGGCGAAGAGGTGCTTGCGGAACTTGAAGGCTTCTTAGGTCAGCACAAGCAGCGCCCATGTCTCATAGTTATGCATCACCAGCCAATCGCCATTGGCAGCCCATGGATAGATAAGTATCCGTTGATCGACCCACAAATCTTTCTACAAATAGTTGATCGGCACCGGGACATCAAAGCGGTTGTTTGGGGACATGTCCACCAGGTGTATGAAGCCGACAGAAAGGGCACCGCCATGTTGGGCAGCCCATCAAGCGCCATCAATGGCCTGCCTGGTGCGCAGAAATTCTCACCAGACCCGATTGGTTCGGCATTCAGGTGGTTGGAGTTGAAGGGAGACGGAACACTTCTAACAGGGCTGGATTCAATCAGAAGCGGGTAGCACCAACCACAAAATGATGTAAACGAGAATACCGGGGAAAGCTGCTGATATGATTGAAGCCAGAACATAGACGACCCGGGTGCCGGTGACCGACCAGCCAAAATGCCGTGCGAGACCGGCACAGACACCGCCAATCATTCCATTGCGCTTGTCTCTTGCTATGCCTGTGCTTTTGTTCATGTTGTTAATCCTCTGATTGTTTTTATTCAGATCTCAATCATCTCAAAATCTTCTTTGCCCGCGCCACAATCCGGGCAGACCCAGAATTCCGGGACATCTTGCCAGCGCGTGCCGGGGGCTAAACCTTCCTCGGGGTTGCCTTTTTCCTCTTCGTATACCCAGCCGCAGATGATACACATCCAGATTTTGTAATCACTTTCCGCCACAATTGTGTTCCTGTAATGACAAAAACGCTAGTTTGACACGCGAAGACCAACGCTTAAACCGTTAAGCAGGTTAAAATGGGGTTTTTGTAAGATAAGAGATCAGAGCAAAATGACCAGTAGCGAAGAACTAATTAAACGGGCACGGGTTCACATTCCAGGTGGAGTAAATTCCCCGGTGCGGGCATTTAACGGGGTTGGCGGCGATCCGGTATTTTTTGACCATGCATTGGGTGCCTGTCTTTACGATGTTTCCGGCCGTTCCTACATAGATTATGTTGGTTCCTGGGGACCGATGATAGCGGGTCATGCCAACCCGGCGATTATCTCTGCGGTTCATGCAGCAGTGGACAAGGGCTTGAGTTTTGGTGCGCCGGCAGCGGCGGAAGTGACCATGGCGGAAAGGCTGTGTGATCTGGTAGATGGCATGGACATGGTGCGCATGGTTAATTCAGGCACCGAGGCCACAATGAGCGCTATACGGGTGGCACGTGCAGCTACCGGTCGTGATCAGATTTTAAAGTTTGAGGGCTGTTACCATGGCCATGCCGATGCTTTCCTGGTCAAGGCCGGTAGCGGGGCATTGACCCTTGGGGTGCCTACGTCCCCCGGCGTACCTTCTGCTTATGCGGACCTGACCTTGACCCTGCCATTTAATGACCTGGAATCGGTGCGTAACTGTTTTACTGAGCAGGGTCACGAGATTGCCTGTCTTATTGTTGAGCCAGTGGCAGGCAATATGAATTGCATCCCGCCGGTGGATGGCTATCTGCAAGGTCTTCGCGATCTTTGTGATCAATATGGTGTTGTATTGATTTTTGACGAGGTGATGACCGGTTTCCGCGTGGCGCTTGGTGGCGCGCAGGCCTTGTATGGCATTACTCCCGACCTTTCGACCTTTGGCAAAGTCATCGGTGGCGGTATGCCGGTTGGAGCGTTTGGCGGCAAACGTGACCTGATGGAACAGGTTGCACCTTCCGGGCCGGTTTACCAGGCAGGAACATTGTCGGGCAACCCGGTGGCCATGGCTGCAGGGCTGGCGACACTTGACCAGATAACTGCGCCAGGTTTTTACCAGGCACTGGGTGACAAGGCCCGGATTCTGACCGAAGGAATGCAGGCAGAGGCTGACTTTGCGGGTATTCCATTCACTACAACACATGTCGGTGGCATGTTCGGCCTGTATTTCAGCGCAGAGAAACAGATTGTTAATTTTGAGCAGTCGGGTGCGGTGGATGTTGATATGTTCAAGTGCTTTTTCCACGCCATGCTGGATAAAGGTGTCTACCTGGCACCATCGGCTTATGAGGCCGGTTTTGTTTCATCTGCGCATACCGATGAGCATGTTTCCGCGACGATCAATGCCGCAAGAGAGGCATTTAAGCAATGTGCGGCAGTCGCCGGGTAATTAGTACGCAAACAAGGATAAGCTAAACTAAACCTCAATGGATACCGGCTGGACACAGGACCTGATGAACTGGCTGACAGACAACCCGGGCTGGGCGGGTTTCTGGGTATTTGCCATGTCTTTCATCGAGTCGCTGGCATTTGTTGGCATCCTGGTTCCCGGTATTATTATCCTGTTTGGCCTGGGTGCCCTGATCAGCCTTGGCGCAATGGAGATGTTACCCATCTGGTTGTGGGGCTCACTGGGTGCGGTTGCCGGCGATATTGTCAGTTATGCGCTTGGTCGGCGTTATCGCAGTCATTTGGCAGAGATCTGGCCGTTCTCTCGTTTCCCCCGCATGCTTGAAAGAGGCCGGGATTACTTTCGGGTACACGGCCCGAAAAGCGTGGTGATAGGCCGGTTCATCGGTCCGCTCAGGCCGGTGATTCCGGTGACCGCCGGTATGCTGGGGTTGGCACCCCGACGCTTTTTGATGGTGGCTATTCCGGCTTGCATAGTCTGGACGCCGGCTTACCTGATTCCGGGCATGTTGTTTGGTGCTTCACTACAGGTGGCGTCGGAATATGCCGGGCGCATGTCGCTGGTGCTAATTATTGCCGTGGTGGTTTTGTGGCTGACCTGGTGGATCATCTGGACCGCTTATGAATTGCTGGCAAGCCGTTCGGCCCGTTGGCTGCGCCACGCTATTCGGTGGATGCGCCGGCACCCGGTATTCAGGCGTGTTGCCGGTCCGTTACTGGATTCGACACAACCGGAAATATTATCTATAACCATGATGGGCCTGTTGCTGGTGTTGATTTTCTGGGGCATGGTGATGTTGCTGTTCCTGTCTCCGTTTTCAGCACACCCACAGTCCATCGACCAGGCGGTACAGGCCTATGCACTGGGCCTTAGAAACCATATTGCCGACCCGCTGATGGTTGCATTAACGCAATTATCACGACTTTGGGTACTCATCCCGACCTCGATGGCAGTACTGTTGTGGTTGATTGGTGCAGGGCGACAAAAAGCCGCCTTGCACTGGTTGGTAGCCATGGGCGGCGGTATGGTTATCCAGCTATTGGCGGGCTGGACATTGCGCGCCACACCATTGCTTAGCGAAGCGGGTACCAACACCCCCCACGACCCGAGTGCGGCACTGACGCTGGCAACAGTCGTACTGGGTTATTTTGCCGTGATGATTGCCAGGGAGTTAAAGCGCCGTAAACGCAAGTGGCCATATGTGATTACCGGCCTGCTGCTGTCACTTTTGGTTCTTTCGCGGTTATACCTGGGGCTGGATTGGCTCAGTGGCGCGTTGATGGGCGTGGCGCTTGGTATGACATGGACATTCGTGGTTGGTATTGCCTACCGGCAGCGTGCCATGCGGTCTTTTAATGGCATGGCTGCCAGCCTGATCTTTTTCGGTATGCTGGCAACTACATTTGCCTGGCAGGTGGATCAAAACCTGGAAAATGATATCGCGGCCTTCAAGCTGCAATTACCACAAAGAGAGATTATGGCGGGTCGGTGGTGGGATGATATGTGGCAGACCTTGCCGCGTGAGCGCACCCATCTGAAAACCGTAATTGCCCGAGAGTTTAATTTTCAGTTCGCGGGAGAACCGGAATACCTGGCACGCTTACTGGAGGTTCATGGCTGGCAGGAAGCAGAGCCGGCCAACTGGCGCTGGACCATACTGTCCATGAACCCGGAACCTACGGAGTCTACGCTTCCGCCGCTTAAAAGAGATTATCTGGGGCATGCCGATATCTTATTGCTGCACAGGCTTGGCGGTGACCCCATGGTGCAGGAGACGATTCGCCTGTGGGACTCCGGCGTCAGGCTTGAACCAACAGGCCGGACCGTTTATTTAGGTCAAATCGCCGAGGAACTGTTAATCCAGAGAATGAAGGTTTTTAGTTACTGGAGCGCAATACCTGCATCACAGGCGAGCCTGAAACGACTGGCCGGGGAGGTTGGGGATTTGCAAGTCAGATGGGGTAGCGATTCATTGCTGTTAATCAGGGATTCCCGGGTTCCTGGAAGCGGTACCGGGTCATCTGTTCTTCAATAACTCTGCAAGCCTGCTGGGGGCGGCTTCGAAACCGCCATTGCTCATGAATACCACATGGTCGCCCGGGCTTAACCTGGTTTCTATTTGCGTCAGCATGTCATCTACCCGGGTCACGATTTTGCAACGGCCCTCAAGTGGTGCCAGCGCAATTTGCGGATCCCAGTCGATACCCTCACCGGTCTTTAGCCACACGTAGTCTGCTGCGATCAACGCCGGCCCCAGTTCATCCGCGTGCACACCGGCTCGCATGGTATTGCTGCGCGGTTCGAGTGCGACCAGTATTCGGTCATTGCCTACTTTACGCCGCAAACCTTCCAGCGTGAGCCGGATTGCCGTGGGGTGATGAGCGAAATCATCATATACATGGATGTCATGTGCATGGGCAATCAGTTCCATGCGCCGTTTTACACCCTTGAATGATGACAGGGCTTCAATAGCAGTTGCTGCCGGCAGACCTACTGCCACAGCCGCCGCAATAGCGGTACAGGCATTCATGGCGTTGTGGCGACCGCAATGGTCCCATTCCAGCGAGCCCATATCCTGCTGTTGGTAGATGAAACGTAGCTCACTGCCATCGGCCTGGATCAATTCAACTTGCCAATCATGTTTACCATCGAGGGAGAACCGTTGCAGGTGGCTCCAACACCCCCTGGCCAGCACTCTTTCCAGGTTTGCGTCAGAGCCGTTGCTGATGATGGTGCCATTGCCGGGTATGGTGCGTATCAGGTGGTGAAACTGGGTTTCGATGGCCGCCAGGTTCGGAAAAATATCCGCGTGGTCATATTCCAGATTGTTCAGGGTGGCGACCTGGGGGCGGTAGTGGACAAACTTGGAGCGTTTGTCAAAAAAGGCGGTATCGTATTCATCCGCTTCCACCACGAAATAACCTTCACCCTCGCGTGCTGAGACATTGAAATCAAGTGGTACACCACCAATCAGAAAACCGGGGTTCAGGCCGGCAAACTCCAGTATCCACGCGACCATACTGGATGTGGAGGTTTTGCCATGGGTGCCGGCAACAGCAATGACTTTACGGTTGTGCAAGTAGTTTTCACCCAGCCAGTGCGGGCCGGAGGTATAGTTCAGTCGCTGGTTCAGAACATATTCAACAGCTGGGTTACCACGGCTCAGTGCATTGCCAATGATGACCAGGTCCGGCTTATCATGCATCGGCTCTTCAGTGTAACCCTCGTGCAGGACGATGCCTTCATTCTCGAGCAAAGTGCTCATAGGCGGATAAGTATGCTGGTCAGCGCCGCTGACTTCGTGACCGGCACGGCGCGCCAGTATGGCCACGCCACCCATAAAGGTCCCACACGCTCCCAGGATATGAATTTTCATTGTGGTTTAAATCTCAAACTAAAAACAACATTTCAATTAATACGTAACTTACGGCAAGTGTGAGCACGGTAACCAACATACCCATAGCCAACGGGATCGATAGTGCGTTGCGGTAAATATTTGCATCAACAAACAGACTCCAGATAAATACAGCAAACCAGGTCAGCGCCAGTAGCGGTTGGTTGGATGTCGGATCTGATTGTGTCAGCAGGGCCCAGGTGATCGAGTTGAAAATGATCCCGACGCCGGCCAGGGCGCTCAGGGTTTGAGCGAAACGTTCCATGTGGCGACGCCAGTAAAGCAAACCCCCCAGCACAACAACCTGCAGGCAGATCGCGAGCAGGCTTTTAGCCGCAGCACTCTCATCTTCCAGTTGGTAACCGGTGACGAGGTTCTGCACCATGTAGGCCGCCACCAGCAAGATCATCAACGGCCATGACGCCGGTATTTTCTGCGGTCCGCCGCGCAAGCGCAACATATTAGCCAGGCTTATAAATAGGCCACTCATATTCAGACGGGCTGTTTCATAGGCTTTCCGGGCAAAACGTATTCACAGGTTCGTTCAGTCGAGTGTGGCATGTATGTCTAAAACGCTGAGTATGCGCTGGAAAACTTCCTCTTTAGGACCATCGCCTAACACCCGGGTAAGTCGGCCACTTCCTTCATAGTAATCCGCCACCGGTGCGGTTTGTTCCGCATAAACCCGCATACGGTTCCGCACGGTTTTTTCAGCATCATCGACTCGACCTTCCAGTTCCTGGCGTTTGGCGAGACGTCTGATGATCTGTTCCGGGTCAACATCAATATGTATGATTTCCTGCACCGGCCTGCCCAGGCGCTCAAGCATGGCATCCAGTGATTTGGCCTGTGCCAGGTTACGTGGATAGCCGTCGAGGATAAAACCGTTGGCGACATCGTCCCGGCCCAGCCTTTCCTCTATCATGTCGGACATGACTTTATCGGGAACCAACTCGCCCTGATCGATAATCGATTTGGCCAGCAAGCCAAGCTCCGTGCCTCTTCTCGCAGCATTTCGCAGCAGTACGCCGGTTGAAATATGCGGCACTTCCAATTCGCCAACAAGCATTTTTGCCTGGGTTCCTTTACCCGAACCCGGCGCACCTAATATTACAATTCGCATTAGATGGTTCCCGTCCTTTAAAATAGGCGCTAACGCTAACCTCTCATACCTACCAAGTCAATGCAGACTGAGAAGGATTTTAAGGAAAATTATGATCAAGAAAAATCTGCTTTATGCACAATCCGGTGGAGTAACTCCCGTTATTAATGCCACCGCCTGTGGGTTGATTGAAGAAGCCCGCCAAAACAGCGGCCAATTGGGTAAGGTTTATGCGGGCAAAGAGGGCATTATTGGCATTCTCAACGAGGAATTAATTGATACCAGCAAGGAGCGTAAAGCCGATATTGCGGCTTTGCGCCATACGCCCGGAGGCGCTTTTGGTTCATGCCGCTTTAAGCTCAAGGGTTTTGAGGAAAGCCGGGCGGAGTATGAGAGGCTGATCGAGGTTTTCAAGGCTCATAATGTCGGGTATTTCTTTTATAACGGTGGCGGTGATTCAGCAGATACGGCTTACAAGGTCTCACAGATTGGTGACAAGCTGGGTTACCCCGTGCAATGCATCGGTGTGCCCAAGACCATCGATAACGATTTACCCATCACGGACAATTGTCCCGGCTTTGGCTCGGTGGCTAAATACGTGGCGGTATCGATCATGGAAGCCAGCCTGGATATTGAATCCATGGCAGGGAGCTCCACCAAGGTGTTCGTGCTTGAGGTGATGGGTCGCCACGCTGGCTGGATAGCCGCTGCGGGCGGGCTGGCCCAGCGTGAAAAAGATGATCCACCACATATCATCCTGTTTCCGGAGATTCCGCTGGATGAGAAAGCTCTGCTGAAAAAGGTGGATCAGGCGGTTAAAACCCACGGTTACTGCTCCATCGTGGTTTCCGAGGGCGTCAGGGATAAGAAAGGCAAGTTCCTGGCTGATTCCGGGCGTCGTGACGCATTTGGCCATGCCCAGCTGGGCGGTGTGGCGCCGGTGGTTGCCGGCATGATTACCGATGCTTTGGGTTATAAAAACCACTGGGCGGTATCAGACTATCTGCAACGCTCGGCACGGCACGTGGCTGCAAAAACCGACGTGGACCAGGCTTACGCTATGGGTAAAGCTGCCGTCAAACTTGCGCTACAGGGTAAATCCGGCGTTATGCCGATAGTGGTGCGTAGTTCAGAAAACCCTTATCGCTGGAAAGTCGGTGAGGTGGATCTGGCCAAAGTTGCCAATCGCGAGAAGATGATGCCCCGGTCTTTTATCTCTACCGATGGCTTTGGTATTACCGCAGCAGCACGGCGTTATCTGGAACCCTTGATAAGGGGTGAAGACTACCCGCCATATGCACGTGATGGTTTACCAAAATATGTCCGCTTTGAAGAATGTGTTGGTACCCAAAAAACTGGCACCGTTTGAGCTTTGAGTCGCTCAACACATAATCGGGCTCCAGTTAAACAATAAAAAGAGGAAGCCGCATGCGCGCTTTGGTGTTGGTTTGTTGCAGCCTGGTGCTTTCCATCACCGTGGCGCGGGCAAATGAGGGAACAGATCAGCAACTTCAGGACCGCCTGCGGGCCCACATTGAGTTTCTGGCTGATGACCTGATGCTTGGCCGGCAACCTGGCAGCGATGGTTACAATATTGCTGCTAACTATGTTGCCAGCCAGTTCAGGCAAATGGGTCTTTTGCCGGCCGGCAATGAAGACAGCTTTTTTCAGCAAGTGCCATTGCGGCAGGCCTTTCTTGAACCGGGGTCTGCAGAAATGGTTTTCAGCCGTGGAGAAGCAATCATCCCGCTGGTTTTTGTTGAACAATTTTACATTAGGCCATCTCTTGGTCACACATCGTCGGACCTCGAAGCGGGTCTGGTTTTCGTTGGTTATGGCATTGATGCGCCGGAACTGGATCATCGCGACTATGCAGGTATAGATGTTAAAGGCAAGGTGGTGGTTTCACTTGCAGGTCAGCCGTATGACTTTCCCAGCGAAGAAGGGGCGCATTTTGCTTCGGGAAGAGAAAAAACCAGAGCTGCGGTACGCAACGGCGCTGTGGGCATGTTGATGATTTATACACCACGGGCATCGCAACGGTACCAGTGGGACCGGGTCAAGAGTCGCGTAGGTATGCCATCTATGGGATGGATCAATGACAAGGGTGAAACCCACGGCTTTTTTAAACAAATTCAGGCCGGCGGGATGATACGTCACACGGCGGCAGGTTTTCTTTTTGAGAATACGCCGCTCGACCTGGTGACGCTTCTTGAGCGCGATGAAAATGGTGAAGCACTGACCTCCTTCGATCTTGATGGCAAAATCAGCATGCGACAACGCAGCACCCATGAAACCATATACAGCCCCAACGTTGTTGCCGTACTGCCAGGCTCGGACCCCTTGCTTGCAAATGAATACGTGGTGTATACAGCGCACCTTGATCACATCGGTAAACTGAATTCCCAAGGCAATGAAGAAGGGCAGGGTGACCTGATCAATAACGGCGCGCTGGATAATGCTTCGGGTATTTCTGTAATGCTTGAAACCGCACGGCTATTTTCACAGGGTAAACCGCCAAGACGATCCGTTTTGTTTGTGGCCGTGACTGCAGAGGAAAAGGGGCTGGTCGGTTCAGAGTATTTTGCCATGAATCCAACCGTTCCCATCGGTTCCATCGTCAGCGAACTCAACCTTGATATGCCTGTGTTGCTCTATGACTTTGGTGATGTGATCGCATTTGGTGCAGAGCACTCTAGCCTCGGTAATACGGTTCGCGAGGCAGCACAAAGTTTTGGTATTGAACTTACCCCGGATCCATTTCCGGAACAGAATATATTTGTGCGTAGCGATCACTACCGTTTTGTACAGCAGGGTGTTCCATCTGTATACCTGGTGACAGGGTGTGAAATCCCTTGATGGCACGGTTGATACTCAAGCAATATTTGAAGGTTTTTTGCAAGAGCATTACCACAAACCCAGCGATGATCTGAAACTGCCGATACATTACGGCGCAGCTTCGAGGTTCACGCGTATCAATGCTAAAATCGGTGAAATAATTGCGAATAAGACGACTCGGCCGAGCTGGCATGAGGGCGATTTTTTTGGCAGGACATACACAAAGTAAAAACAGTCAGCATTTTTGCTTGTAATCACATTGTTATACAAAGGAATTGTGCTACCATAGCGCGGTTTTAGAGGGCCGGATTCGGCCGAATATCTTGAGGGAGCTTCAAATGGATAGTGGAATGGCGCTATGGCTGGCAATAGGGGCATCCCTGTTGGCCGTTGTTTACGGGATTTTTATGGCTCGCTGGATTGTTAAACAGTCTGCGGGCAATGAAAAAATGCAGGAGATTTCCAACGCGATTACCGAGGGCGCGAATGCCTACATGAATCGCCAGTATTCAACCATTGGCCTGGTTGGGGTTGTACTGTTCGTGGTTGTTGGCTTTTTTATTGGCTGGGCAGCGGCAATTGGCTTTGCGATCGGTGCCATTTTTTCCGCGCTGGCCGGTTATATCGGCATGTATGTTTCGGTGCGGGCTAATGTGCGCACGGCTGAAGCCGCCCGTGGCGGTATTGCCCCGGCACTGAAAATAGCCTTTCGTGGCGGCGCCATTACCGGTTTACTGGTGGTGGGTCTTGGCCTTCTGGGCACCGCTGGATATTACGCTATCCTGTTATACCAGGGGTTTAGCAGCGACGACGCTATTCATGCCCTGATCGGACTGGCCTTTGGTGGTTCCCTGATTTCGATTTTTGCACGGCTTGGCGGCGGTATTTTCACCAAGGGTGCGGATGTAGGTGCTGACCTGGTTGGCAAGGTTGAGGCCGGCATTCCTGAAGATGACCCACGTAACCCGGCCGTAATTGCCGACAATGTTGGTGACAACGTTGGTGACTGTGCCGGTATGGCAGCTGACCTGTTCGAAACTTATGCAGTTACCCTGGTGGCTACCATGCTGCTGGGCAGCCTGATGGTAGAGGAATTTGGTTCAGGCGCCATCATGTACCCCATCGTTTTGGGTGCGCTATCAATCGTTGCTTCGATTATAGGTACATTTTTTGTCAAGGTTGGCAAAAGTGGTTCCATCATGGGCGCCTTGTACAAGGGCGTTATCGTCTCCGGTATCCTGGCTGCTGCCGCGTTTTACTATCCCTCGGTACAGATGATGGGTGAGCACGGAATGGGCCTGTACTACTCTGCGCTGATAGGACTGGTATTGACCGCCGCCATGGTCTTCATTACCGAGTATTACACCGGCACGAATTATGGTCCGGTGCAAAAGATCGCAGCCGCGTCCACCACCGGTGACGCCACCAATATTATCGCCGGACTGGGTGTTTCAATGAAATCCACCGCCTTGCCGGTGCTGGCAGTATGTGCCTCTATCTGGGGAGCTCATTATTTTGCCGGATTGTACGGCATTGCCATTGCGGCGACAGCTATGCTTTCCATGACCGGCATGATTGTTGCGCTGGACGCATTCGGTCCGATTACTGATAACGCTGGTGGCATCGCGGAAATGGCGAAACTGCCGGAAGATGTGCGCAAAACTACTGACGCACTGGATGCGGTTGGTAATACGACCAAGGCCGTTACCAAGGGTTATGCCATTGGTTCTGCCGGCCTGGCGGCACTGGTCCTGTTTGCGGATTACACCCACAGCCTGGAAAAAGCCGGTCATGTTGGTATCACATTTGACCTGTCCAACCACATGGTTATCATCGGCCTGTTCATCGGCGGCATGGTGCCGTTCCTGTTCGCCTCGATGGCGATGGAAGCCGTTGGCCGTGCCGCGGCTTCAGTGGTTGAAGAGGTGCGTCGTCAGTTCCGTGAGATCGAAGGTATTATGGAAGGCACCGGCAAGCCGGATTACACCCGCGCGGTTGATCTGCTGACCAAGGCTGCGATCAAGGAAATGATTATCCCTTCATTACTGCCCTTGCTGGTACCGATCGTAGTTGGTCTGTTGCTTGGCCCACAGGCTCTCGGTGGTTTACTGGTTGGTACCATCGTAACCGGTCTGTTTGTGGCCATTTCCATGACCACCGGTGGTGGCGCATGGGATAATGCCAAGAAGTACATTGAAGACGGCAACTACGGTGGTAAAGGCACGCCTGCTCACGCCGCAGCGATTACCGGCGACACTGTGGGTGACCCGTACAAAGATACGGCTGGTCCTGCGATTAACCCGCTGATCAAGATTATTAACATCATTGCGTTGTTAATCGTAACGTTGTTGTAATTCGAAAGGCCCCGGTTTGACGCCGGGGTATAGATAGAAAAAAGCCGGCGCCTGTGAGGAGCCGGCTTTTTTATTCCTTGCGTGAGCAACAATAGGCACCGTCATCCCGGAATTTGCGCAGCAAATATCCGGGACCTCCTTCAGTTTTCCGCAATGCGGTTGGTAATACGACCAAGGCCGTTACCAAGGGTTATGCCATTGGTTCTGCCGGCCTGGCGGCACTGGTCCTGTTTGCGGATTACACCCACAGCCTGGAAAAAGCCGGTCATGTTGGTATCACATTTGACCTGTCCAACCACATGGTTATCATCGGCCTGTTCATCGGCGGCATGGTGCCGTTCCTGTTCGCCTCGATGGCGATGGAAGCCGTTGGCCGTGCCGCGGCTTCAGTGGTTGAAGAGGTGCGTCGTCAGTTCCGTGAGATCGAAGGTATTATGGAAGGCACCGGCAAGCCGGATTACACCCGCGCGGTTGATCTGCTGACCAAGGCTGCGATCAAGGAAATGATTATCCCTTCATTACTGCCCTTGCTGGTACCGATCGTAGTTGGTCTGTTGCTTGGCCCACAGGCTCTCGGTGGTTTACTGGTTGGTACCATCGTAACCGGTCTGTTTGTGGCCATTTCCATGACCACCGGTGGTGGCGCATGGGATAACGCCAAGAAGTACATCGAAGACGGCAACTACGGTGGTAAAGGCACGCCTGCTCACGCCGCAGCGATTACCGGCGACACCGTTGGTGACCCGTACAAAGATACGGCAGGTCCTGCAATTAACCCGTTGATCAAGATTATTAACATCATTGCGTTGTTAATCGTAACGTTGTTGTAATTCGAAAGGCCCCGGTTTGACGCCGGGGTATAGATAGAAAAAAGCCGGCGCCTGTGAGGAGCCGGCTTTTTTATTCCTTGCGTGAGCAACAATAGGCACCGTCATCCCGGAATTTGCGCAGCAAATATCCGGGACCTCCTTCAGTTTTCCGCAATGCTGGATAGAGGGCCATTTTGGAGGTTATGGGAGACGGAAGGAGGTCCCGGCTTTCGCCGGGATGCCTGTTAAAGGACGGTGCCATCTATTCTATCCCGGCTTGGGTTTGTGGATTCTTGCAAAGGGGTCTTTCTTACTTTCTGCTTCCAAAGCACCCTCAACCAGCGAATAAACAGCTGGTACCACCACGAGTGAAAGCAGCGTAGAACTAATCATGCCACCGATTACAGCCACAGCCATGGGGGCATTGCTGTCTGAACCAGCACCAACGCCGAATGCAGCTGGCAGCATGGCAAGGATGATGGTCAGGGATGTCATCAGAATCGGGCGCAGGCGTATGGGGCATGCTTCTTTCAGGGATTGCTCAATGCTTTTGCCATCTGCCCGCCGCTGGTTAGTCAGGTCTACCAGCAGGATGGAATTTTTAGCTACCAGGCCCATTAGTAACACCAGGCCGATCATCGAAAACATGTTCAGTGTGTGGCCGGTGGCCCAGATGGCAATAACGCCACCGATAATGGCCAGCGGCTGTGCGACCATGATGATGAAGGGCTGAATGAATGAGTTGAACTGACTCGCCAGCACCATGTAGACCAGGATGATGGCAAGCACGAATGCGAACAGCAGGTAGAAGGCGGTTTTACCGAACTCCTCGGCACGTCCGGACATGTTGACCTCATAACCTATTGGCAGCAGGTCGGCGGTCGCCTCATTGACCATGGTTACGGCTTCGCCCAGCGATACAGTCGGTGTGCTGAAAAAATTGGCAGCATATTGCAGGTCATGGCGTGAAATAACAGCGGCGCCCAGTTTGGGCTCCAGTTTTACCAGGTTGGCCAGACTCACCATCTCGCCATTCGATGAGCGTAAATAGATGTTGGAAATATCATCGCCGTATTCAAGCTGTCCTTCGCCCGCTTTCAGGCGAATGTCGTAGCGCTCCCCATCACCGGGTTCGTCATTAAAGCGGGCGATATCCAGGCCGCCGGCCAATACATTGATGGCCAATGCGATTTCATCAGATGAAATACCCAGGCTGCGGGCCAGAGACCTTCTTACTTTGGTTTCCAACTGCGGCAGGTCAAGCTGCAGTTCCATATCCAGGTTGCCCATGCCCGGCTTTTCCGACCAAACGCTGCTGGACCACGTCGGCCAGGCGGGCAACCTCATTAAGATCCGGCCCGCTGAGTATGAAATGCAGGGGCTCGCCACGTTGGCCGCCCACCATCGGTAAGGGTGATGGAAACGCTTGTACGCCGGCAATACCAGCCAGCTCTACACGTAGCTTCTGGATCATATCTACCTGGGCGATGTCACGTTCTTCCCATGGCACCATCCTGACCAGGAAACTGGCTTTGCTGACCTGTCGGGATTGATCGGCGCCGATGGTCACAAAGTAACCTGCAATATCTTTTTGCTGCTCAAGAACCTTTTCAATTTCCTTGAGCTTTTCTTCCGTATAGTTAATCGAAGAACCCAGCGGTGTTTTGACGCTGACCATAAATCGGCCCTCGTCCTGCACCGGCATAAAGCCTGAACCGGTATGGGTGAAGAAGTAACCGCTTGAGAGCACGACCGCGAGTGTAATCCAGGCTACCAGGCGGCGGTTATTCAGGGCCGTGTTAAGTAGACTGGCATAAGCTGTGTCCATGGTATGAAAGCCATGGTCAATCCAGTTATATAGTTTTCCGTGTTTCTTTTCGACTTTGAGAAAACGGGAACACAACATCGGTGTCAGCGTCATTGATACAAACAGGGATGCCAGAACACCAAAGGTCACCACGATGGCAAAGGCCTCAAAAAATCGGCCGATGATGCCCTGCATGAAAATGACCGGTGCAAAGATTGCAACCAGGGTCAGGGTGGCCGCCATGACTGCAAATACCACCTGCCGGGTACCGTTGATGGCGGCATCAACCCGGATTCGAGCCGTTTTCCTCGGCATGCCGGTAGATGTTTTCCAGCACCACGATAGCATCGTCCACCACCACGCCAATGAGCAACAACAGGCCCAGCATGGTCATGGTGTTGAAGGTGTAGCCGAGAAAATACATGACCGCAATGGCACCCAAAAGTGAAACCGGTATGGCCACCGCGATGATAAGGGTGGAGCGGATGTTCTTCAGGAACAGCAATACCACCAGCGCTGTCAGCAATGTGCCGGAGATCAGGTGTTCTTCCAGAGCATCGATTATTCCCTGGGTTAGTGCGCCGTCATTATGGGCCACACGCAGCTCAATTCCCGGCGGCAGGCTGGGTATTAGCTCCTCGTTCATCCGCCTGGTGACTTCATCTACTATCGCCACGGTATTGGCATCCTGTACCTTGACGATACCGAGCCCTACAGTGGGCTCGCCATTGAATCGTGCCAGTTGACGGAAATCTGCCAAACCGTCTTCAATTTCTGCAAAGTCGCGCAAACGCTGAGGGGCACCGCCGGTATAGCTCACGATCATTTGGCCAAGCTCTTCGGGAGTGTGGTATTCCAGGTCCAGTTCCAGCAGTTCTTCCCTGTCTCCACTGACCAGGAAACCACCGGGCAAGCGCAGGTGTTCGCGATTAAACATCCGCACCACATCGGGCACGGTTATGCCGAGCTGCTTCATGCGGACGGGGTTCATGTTCACTCGTATGGTGCGTCGCTGCTCACCACCAAGTCGGATTTCACCTACACCATCTATGGTCTCGAGACGTTTCTTGATGATATTGCGGGCGTACTGGTTTAATTGCTGCAAGGTGCGGTCACCGGTCAGAACAAGCCACATGACGGGTAATGCGCCAAACTCGATCTTTGCCACCACGGGCGGCTCAGTCTCGTTTGGCAGGTCCCGTAACACCCGGTTAACGCGGGACTGGACCTCATTGAAAGCGACATTGACGTCCTTATCCATATTGAAGCGGATGTTGATAGCTGATATTCCGGGAGAGGAACTGGATTCAATGTGATCGATTCCAGGCGTGCTGTTTACCGATGTTTCGATCAGGTTGGTAACACTGGAATCGATAATTTCAGGCGTGGCTCCCGGCAAAATCGTGGTCACTGAAATCATCGGGAATTCAACGGTTGGATAGCGGTCAACACCTATATCCTTGTAGCTGATGATGCCGAACAGCACCAGCACCGCTGATAGCATGTAAGCGAATACATGCCGCCTGATGGACATCTCGGGTAAATTCAATTTACGGACTCCGCAATTTTTACACTGGCCCCATCGGTGAGGAAAGCAGCACCGTCGGTTGCGACTGTCTCATTGGCTTCAAGACCCGACAGGATTTCGACAAGACCATCTTCCCGATGGCCGGTCTTAACCACCCGGGCCTCCGCTATGCTGCCGTTAATCACATATACCAGGCTGCCTGCGGGTCGACGTACGATGCTGATGTCAGGAACCATAATCGCCTTGTTTCGTGTTTCCACCAGCACCTTTCCGGTAAGTGTTGCCTTGGGCCTTAATTTACCCGGGTCTTCCAGATTAACAATGGCCATCACGGCGCGGCTGCCAAGGCCAATGGATGGTTGCAGTTCTGTAATCTCACCCGGGGCAAACTCTCCCGGTGTAAGTGGGCTGTAAATTTTTGCAGGCTGGCCGACTTTAATCCGCAATGCGATGGTCTCAGGGTATGGTAGCCAGGCTTGCAGCAGTTCGGGACGGGTGATTTCAAATAGGGCCTGTCCTCTTTTTACAAAATCACCGGTAGTGATAAGACGCTGTTGAATTACACCTGAAACAGGGGCAATGATGCGGGATTTGGCCAGTGAGTCTTCGACTATGGCAAGTTGTGCTTTGGCAGCTTTGTAGTCTGCTCTGTATGCTTCCAGCAGTTCACGGGCGTCGTCATATTCGGTCTGGGAAGTGAGGTTCCTGGAAGAGAGTTTTTCAAGGCGATCAACCCTGCGCTCACCATTGGCGATGTGTACTTCGAGGCGTTCAAGTCCGGCTTGCGCCGCCTGTTGTTGTAATATCAAGGTGGATGTATCGGTTTCCGCGAGCAACTGCCCCTCCACAATGGAATCACCGGTATCCGCATTGATCATGGTTATACGGCCTTCAACTTCAGCTGCCAGTGTTGGTGCAGAAAGGCTGTGCACCTGGCCGACAGTTTCCAGCCATATTGGCAGGTCCCTGACTTCCGCTTTTTGCATGGAGATCAGTACGGCCCTGTCGTTGGTGGTTTGGTCAGTATCGGTGGGGCCTTCTTTACCGCAAGCGCTGAGCAGCAGAGTAAGTAGCAAGCCAACTGCTACATCTTTTAAAGTTTTCTTCACTTGTCCTCTCCTTTCCGGAGTACGCCGTTGAATAAGATATCCATGACGCCATTGCTGAATGTGCCGGCATCATTGGTAAAGTGAGCTTCTGGAATATGTTGCATGATCGGGCTGGCCTGGAAAAAGAACATGTTTGCTGCCACGACCATGAAAGCGGCCAGTGCCGGATCGATGTCATCGCGGAATTCATTTGCCTGCTGACCCTGGTGAACCATGGCCACCAGCCGGGTAAACACCTCACCCACAACGTGCTTGGCAATTTCCTGTCCGTTCTGGGTGCCTCCGGATAATGTCTCGCGCAAAATCAATTGTGTGCTGCGATTGTGCGCCAGGATATTGTTGAGTTGACCGGCGGAAAAATCAGACAGGTGCTGCCTGAACGTACCGGGCGCATCCTCTAATGCATCAAGTAACATCGATGAACGTTGGACCGCGGTTTTCATAACAGCCAGGTACAATTCATTCTTGTTTTTGAAGTGGTGGTAGATATTGGGTTTGCTGGTATTGGCCAGCCTGGCGATGGCACTCATGGAAACTGCATCAAAACCCTTTTCTGCAAAAAGGGCTTCGGCGGCTTCCAATATGGCCTGTTCACCGCCTGAGTAAACTGTTTTATTGTCGGCTTGGGTTTGCATGGTTCTTTCTTCTTGGTGCTCTCTTGTGCTGACCGAACGGTCGGTTAGTATATTCCCAAGTTGGACTCCGAACAAGAAAACCTCGGTTCATTGTCTTCTGTTCAGGTAAAATTTGCGGCCTGTGTTATGAAACTACTGTGCAGAAACGGCGTCTATTGCGGGGCGATGAACGCAAATTAACGAAAACACGGTCCTATCCGATGATGAAAAACATAAAAATAAAATTGTTATCCAGCTTGCTGTTACCCAACCTGCTTTTATTTGGACCTTTGCTGGCGACAGCATTGGAATTTGATGAGATCAGGGAGTTTGGTGAAGTCTTTGAGGTTTCAGCCCAGGCAACCAGCCGCGAGCGAATCGAAGTTAGCTGGCAAATTGCCGATGGCTACTACCTGTATAACAACAAGTTTCTGAAGTTTAAGACAGAAACCCCAGGTGTGGTTCTGGGTACACCGGAGATCCCGGAGGGTGAGCGCGAGTTTGATGACTTGCTCGGCGAAGAGGTCATCAAGTACCACGGTCGTCTGACGGTAGGTATACCGCTGGAGTCTGTTTCGCCCGGTACTGACTTGATCAGCTTGAAAGTCCGTTCCCAGGGTTGCCTGGAAAACGTCTTGTGTTATCCACCTACAACGCAATTATTGCTTGTCAATTTACCGCCGCCCGCGCAAATTCCTGCGTCAACGTCAATAATGGACGTATTCGAAGAGCCTCTCGCTGGCCTGGGACAGGATCCGGTTAACAAGGAGCCTGCGTTACCGGCAGATGAGGCTTTTGTATACGAGGCCATTGGTCTTTCTGTCGATACCATCCTTGTACGCTTTACAGCTCAACCAGGTTATTACCTGTACCGTGATAAATTTGCATTCAGGGTGGTGGGTGACAACGGGTTTGAAGTTCGTGATGCAGTTTTTCCTCAAGGTACGATTAAGGATGATCCTGAGTTTGGCCCTGTAGAGGTTTATTACGGTCAGATCGAAGTGCCCGTGTCTGTTAGCCGCCCCGCAGGACAGGAGCAGACCATAAGCCTTGAAGCCGACTACCAGGGGTGCCGAGATGGCGATATTTGTTATCCGCAACAAACCTCGGTAGTAGATTTATTAATGTCAGCTTCGGCAGAAGCCATATCACCGAAAACAGAAACCGATGCGGAAGCAGAACCAGCGGCTCAAGCGACAGACGTGGTCGTTTCAGAGCAGGATGTGCTGGCGCAGATGTTGCTTAATAATCCAACCGGCGCATTATTCGCGTTCTTTATCGCCGGCATCCTGCTGGCATTTACCCCCTGTGTTTTCCCGATGGTGCCGATACTTTCAGGCATCATTGCAGGGCAGGGTGATCGCATGACGACAACCCGGGCGTTCTGGTTATCGCTGGTTTATGTGCTGGCAATGGCGGTGACATACACCGTTGCCGGTGTATTGGCGGGATTGTTTGGCCAGAATCTGCAGGCCCTGTTCCAGAACCCGTGGATACTTGGATTCTTCATAGCTATTTTCATAGCGCTGGCGTTTTCCATGTTCGGCTTTTTCGAATTACAGTTACCCGCAAGCCTGCAGACCCGGCTGACACAGACCAGCAATCAGCAGCAGGGAGGCAGTCTCACCGGTGTTGCGGTGATGGGTTTTCTGTCCGCTTTGATCGTAGGTCCCTGTGTTGCGCCTCCGCTGGCAGCAGCCCTCATCGTTATTGGTGCCTCCGGAAGTGCTCTGCTGGGTGGTGCGGCATTATTCGCGCTATCCATGGGTATGGGCGTACCGTTGATACTGTTTGGTATGTCTGCAGGTAAATTGGTGCCCAGGGCTGGCCCCTGGATGGATGCGATCAAGGCCGTGTTCGGCATTGGCATGCTGGCGCTGGCCATCTGGATGCTGGAGCGTATTGTGCAGGGTCCGGTGATACTGTTGCTTTGGGGCATACTCGCGATCTCCAGCGGCGTCTACCTTGGTGCGCTCGAACGCATACCCGAGGGCGCTTCGGGATGGCGCAGTTTATGGAAATCATTGGGGCTGGTATTGCTATTGCTGGGCACGATTGAAATCATTGGTGCTGCATCCGGTGGGAATGACTGGATGAAACCGCTGAAAAACGTACGCTCCGGTGGCCAGTCCACGACGCTTGAGCATGTCACCTTCCAGAAAATTAAATCACTGGCAGATCTTGATACGGCCGTGGCGCGCGCCAATCAGGCAAGCAAACCCGCAATGCTGGATTTTTATGCGGACTGGTGTGTTGAATGCGTACGCATGGAACGCAATACTTTTGGTGAGCCTGAAATACAGACCCTGTTCGGGCAGATGCAACCGCTTCAGGCCGATGTAACAGCGAATGATGAAACAGACCGGGCACTGATGGCCGAATACGGCATCATTGGTCCTCCGGCAATCCTGTTTTTTGATCGTCACGGAAAAGAGCTGCGTGGTTTTCGCCTGGTTGGATATTTTGAACCGAAAAAATTTGCAGAACACCTTAAAAAGGTACTGGAAACACCCTGATGCATCGATTGGGAATAACGCTGGTTGCCATGGCAGCGCTACTGGCAGGGCTGTCTTTGTCCGCACGGTATTTCGCTGAGCCACTGCCCGCTTCTCTACTGTCACCCGGTGGCAACCTGATAGGTAGTCAGCGACCGGATTTCAGTCTGGGTAATCACGAGGGCGAGTTGGTCACACCGGCTGATTTTTCCGGAAAAACGCTTCTGATCAACTTCTGGGCAACCTGGTGTGCACCCTGTCGTCATGAAATGCCGATGTTAATGGACCTGCAAAGGGAATATGGCGGGCAAGGCTTTCAGGTTGTCGGCATTGCACTGGATGAAGTTCAAAATGTCAGAAGTTTTGTTCAAAAATATGGCATTAGCTACCCGGTCCTGGTGGGTGCCGCCGATGCCATGGCAACCAGTGCCGCTTACGGAAATGTAGAGGGCGTACTGCCGTATTCTGTGCTGGTGGACAAGGATGGTGTTATCCGCTGGCAATATACGGGTGAGATCCGGCCTGAGGATGTTTCCAAGTTATTGAGTGAACTATTGTAGGGTGTTGAAAAGTAATCACGTCATTCCGGCCTTGAGCCGGAATCCATTTGTTTTCCTTCAAACCCAGTAAGAGCAAGATGGATCCCGGCTCAAGGCCGGGATGACGGTGCCATTAACTAAGCATCACGCGCCGATAGTGCTGCCATCTTCTTCAATACGGCGGCGAACTGTAGACAAGTATTGTTTTTTCGGGCAGACTTGGCGCCCCCTGTCCAGGAATGCTAATCCGTGGTCAAAGTTCGAGTATTTAACGGTCCAAATCTGAATCTGCTTGGCCAGCGGGAACCCGGTCAATACGGGCAGCGCAGCCTGACGGATATCATGCAGGAACTGGAGCGGTTTGCCGAAAGCTGTGAGCTTGAACTGGATCATATGCAGACCAATTCCGAGGGGGGGATGGTGGATGCCATTCAGCAGGCGGGTAAGGATGAGGTTGATTACATCATCATTAACCCGGCGGGTTATACCCACACCAGTGTGGCCATCCGGGATGCACTGCTGGCAGTGGAAATACCGTTTGTGGAAGTCCATCTTTCCGCTGTGAGTTCGCGAGAGCCTTTCAGGCAGATCACTTATTTCTCCGACATTGCGATCGGTGTGATCAGTGGATTTCGTGGTGAGAGTTATTTATTGGCCTTGCAGGCTATTTTGAACCGAACTGAACCCTGAAGCGGGAGCGACAGCACGTGGATATACGAAAGATCAAAAAACTCATTGAGTTGTTGGAAGACTCCAGCCTGACAGAGATTGAAATTGTCGAAGGCAAGGAGTCCGTGCGTCTGGTACGTGGTGGGCAGGCGCAAGCCATGACCGTCGCGGCGCCACAGCCAGTTATGGCAGCCCCAACGGTTGCTGCTGCAGCGGTTGCTCCGGCAGTAGATGAGGAAGAAGACCTGATGCCGGAAGGCGAGCCCGTGCTTGCGCCAATGGTGGGCACGTTTTATGCCGCTTCCGGCCCCGAAGCAGAGTCTTTTGTAAGCTTGGGCCAGAGGGTGGGTGTCGGTGATACCCTGTGTATTATCGAGGCAATGAAAATGTTCAACCAGATTGAATCGGACGTGTCCGGCACCGTGGTGGCGATACTGGCCGAGAATGGTCAGCCGGTTGAATATGATCAGCCGTTGTTCGTCATCCGCTGAGACTGGATTAAGAAACCATGGCAGTACTTGAAAAACTTGTCATCGCCAACCGTGGCGAAATTGCGCTGCGCATATTGCGTGCCTGTCATACCCTGGGAATCAAGACCGTCGCGGTGCACTCCACCGTTGACCGTAATTTGAAGCACGTCGCACTGGCGGATGAAGCAGTATGTATCGGCCCTGCACCCGGTAATGATAGTTATTTGAACATCCCCGCCATTATTGCTGCAACGGAAGTTACCGATGCAGTGGCTGTACATCCCGGATACGGGTTCCTGGCGGAAAATGCGGATTTTGCAGAGCGTGTTGAACAGAGCGGGTTCATTTTTATCGGACCACGTCCGGAAACCATTCGCCTGATGGGAGACAAGGTCTCGGCTATCAAGGCGATGCAGGACGCAGGAGTGCCTTGTGTGCCTGGTTCCGGTGGAGCCCTGACGGATGATCTGGCAGAAAGCCAGGCCATTGCCAGCCGCATTGGATATCCCATTATTATCAAGGCAGCTGCCGGTGGCGGTGGCAGAGGAATGCGGGTGGTCCATACCGAAGCGCATCTGTCGAATGCCTTGCAACTGACTCGGCAGGAGGCGCAGACGATCTTTGGCGACGGCACGATTTACATGGAAAAATTCCTTGAAAATCCGCGCCACGTTGAAGTGCAGGTGATGGCCGACCAGCATGGTAACGCCATACACCTGGGAGAGCGTGATTGCTCAACCCAGCGTCGTCATCAGAAAGTTATCGAGGAAGCACCTGCGCCCGGCATTACACCGGAACAGCGTGCTGAGATTGGCGGTGTTTGTGTAGAGGCCTGCAAACGGATTGGTTATCGCGGTGCGGGTACCTTTGAGTTTTTGTATGACGATGGCCGTTTCTATTTTATAGAGATGAATACACGTATACAGGTTGAGCATCCGGTCAGCGAGCTTATTACCGGCGTCGATCTGATTACGGAACAGATCCGGGTGGCTGCCGGCGAGAAGCTCTCTTATACCCAGGATGATATTGTCATTCGTGGTCATGCGATCGAATGTCGGATTAATGCAGAAGATTCGGAAACCTTTATGCCTTGTCCGGGCATGATTGACGGGTTCCATGCCCCTGGAGGGCCTGGTATACGTGTGGATTCACATATTTATGACGGTTACAGGGTGCCACCGGATTACGACTCCATGATTGGCAAAATAATTGCCCACGGCGCGGACAGAAATGCCGCCATCGCCCGCATGCGTATGGCACTTGATGAGACGGTATTGAATGGCATCAAGACCAACATTCCCCTGCATAAGTGGCTGCTGCGGGACGCGGGGTTTGTCAAAGGTGGTTTCAACATCCATTACCTGGAAAAGCGCCTCGCAGCCCGGGCATCTAAATAACAGTTAAAATGTCCTGGCTGGAACTCAGTGTGCGTGTGTCGCGACAAAATGCGCCACTGGTTGAAAGCCTGCTGCAAAACGAAGCCGTACTGGCGCTGACCCTGACCGATGATGCGGACGACCCCGTGCTTGAACCTGGCGTTGGGGAAACACCCCTATGGCCAGCGGTTTGTGTCACTGCATTGTTCACGGGTGATACACCTGTCGAACCATTGGCCAGGATGCTCAGCCTGGTACCCGGGGTAGACCGGCCTCAGCAAGTCAGTTTCCACAAATTTGAGGATCAGCAATGGGAGCGGGTCTGGCTGGATCGTTTCCAGCCCATGCAGTTTGGCTCCGGTCTCTGGATTGTTCCCGGCGACCAGCAAGCACCACCCGAAGCAAAACATGTACTCAGACTGGATCCGGGCCTGGCATTCGGGACGGGTACGCACCCGACTACCAGGTTGTGTCTCCAATGGATGGATGGCCATGATTTTGGCGGACAGACGGTGGTTGACTACGGTTGTGGCTCCGGGGTCTTGGGTATCGTTGCGGCAATCAAAGGTGCAGCCGAGGTGATCTGTGTGGATAACGATCCACAGGCACTGGTTGCTACCAGTGATAATGCCTCCCGCAACGATGTGTCAGATGGTATTCATGTACTGATGCCGGAAAAATTCAAGGTAGCGCCAGCGGATGTGGTGCTGGCGAATATTCTGGCCGGGCCCTTGATAGAGCTTGCACCTGTATTGCTGGCATCGCTTCGACCCGGTGGATACCTGGTGCTTTCAGGCGTTCTCCAAGAGCAGGCGGAAGAAGTAGCAAAGGCCTACCGAATGCATTTTGATCACTTAACCATCACAACAGATGATGGCTGGGTGCGTTTGCATGGTCAAAAATTGACACGGGGTTTACCAACACAAGGCACGCAACAATGAAGGCCTCGCGTGTATCTCAGCAACTTTCAGACCTGTTTACCTACCTGTTGATTCCCGGTGTGGCCGTTTTTATACCCGCAGCTGTTTCACGATGGATGTTGCGCAGGGTATCCCGCTGGCAGTGGTTTATGGCAGCTGCGGCCGACGCCGCCTTTCAAGGGGCACGAAACTACCTTGCTATCGAAGATGAAAAGGCATTCAAGAAGCGCTGGAAGCAGGTGGAATTGCTGGATGTCCGGGATTTATACATGATCATGAGCGGTCGCTCAAAGGCAGTGATCGCAGAGATTGAACGCTGTGCTGCAGTTGAGCTTGTAAAGGATCACGTCATTATTGGCATGCACTGGGGACCATCCACATCCATTATTAAATTATTGCAGGTGGAGGGATTTGAACCGGCGTTACCCTACCGTCCACCGGAAAAACACATACTGCGAATCAGGCCATTTTATTACTTATTCAGCACCATTGCTGCCAGCTACCTGGTGAAAACTATGGGTGAAAGAGCGGTGCCGGTTGGTGGTGCCAGCAAGGTGTTGCGGGCAATGATGGATCAATCGGGCTGTGTGATTGTGGTGATGGATGCGCCACCCATGGAAGGCCGGCCGACGTTATACAGTACGGTGCTCGGCAAAAGAGCCACGTTTAATGCAGGCTTTCCCGACATTCTCGCGGATAAAGAAAAGGAATATGTTTTTTACGCCATAAGTCTGCAAGCGGATGACTCGGTCACCAAGAAGCTTGAGATCGAAGGACCGTTCAGCTCAGATGAAGCGCAGGAATTTATACAGCAGTATGCTGAATTTCTTGACCGGCACCTGTCATCTGATCCAACTCAGTGGCGCATCTGGCAAGTTGCCCAACAATTCCTGAAAGAGGGCGATTAGAAGTTAAGCTTTTCCGGTGTTGACTGGTAACAGGAAACCGCATCAGGTACGGCGATGACCTTGAGGACCTCGATGATGAGGTTAATATTACCGGGAAAATCTCTTCCGACAGGGACCTGTTGCAGGCTTATTTTTTATTCCCCAATTTGTGACCGGCCGTTATACGCAAAGACCGGAGAATCTTTAGGGTTCTACAGTGTTTTCAGAAGGTTTTGATCAATACTCATTTCAAAGCGGGACGTAAGCAATTACAATATGCGCCCCGCTTTTAAAGGTACAAATTCAATGAGTCCGGCAACACCTGTTATAGATCAATCCCGCGGTTATATTGTCCCTATCGGTGGCGCGGAAGCGAAACGTAAAGACCCGGTTATCCTCGAACGTTTCGTCAAGCTGTGTGGTGGTGAAGACGCCCGCATACTTGTTATTCCAACAGCCTCCCTGCTGGATGAGACCGGTCCCCTATACCAGGAATTATTTGAAGGTATGGGTGCTAAAGCTGTCTGTATCCCGATCGAGGATCGCGACCATTGTTACCAGGAGGATATCCTTGAAACACTGGAAAAGGCGACCGGAATTTTTATTACCGGTGGTAACCAGTTGCGTCTGAGTACGATACTGGGTGGTACACCGGTGGCCCGTGCGATTCGCAGGCTTAACGCTGATGGCGTACACATGGCAGGCACCTCTGCAGGGGCGGCCATCATTTCCGAACATATGATCGCAGGTGGCCGGGGCGGACCTTCACCACGCGAAAGCGGTGTGGTGCTGGCGCCGGGGCTTGGTTTGACCAACCGCGTGATTATCGACCAGCATTTCAACAAGCGTGGCCGCCTGGGCCGCCTGCTCGCGGCCCTGTCGTTCAACCCTTTTGTCTGCGGGCTGGGTATCGATGAAAATACTGCGGCGTTTATTGCACCGGACGGATGCATGGAAGTGGTTGGTCATGGCACGGTGACGGTGGTTGACCCGTCGGACTTGCGACATTCATCCATGAGTTATGTGCGCAAAGCCGAAGCTGTTTCGTTGATTGGCCTGAAACTGCATGTGCTGGCCAGTGGTTCTCAGTTTAATCTCGAAACCCGCCAGGCAAAATTGTAGCGGGATACTGGCTGGAGCATCGAAAAGTCCGGCGTGTTATGTTTACTGATCTACTGATAAAGGTTTTGCAATGAAAATTCTATCCACGAAC
>PVMK01188573.1_pt1 | contig 53617 bp, 63 predicted proteins | sample 1853481 | NCBI WGS metagenome assembly PVMK01 (sample SAMN08533507, study PRJNA380276) | Marine sediment metagenome, whole genome shotgun sequencing project.
GAAAGGTATCGTGATATTGGCACCGGCAATGTTCAGGACTTTAATACTTTGCAGCGCCTGGCCGATCTGATCGGGACCCACTTTAAACGGCACATATGCGCCTTTCAGCCCTATTCGTTTCAGCATGGCTGAAAATATGGCCGGCGATTTTGAACGCATGACCCGTTCATCGCCAAATATGCAAAAAACCTGCATTTGAAAACCGATACCTCATCCCGGACGCGCCGGAATCAAACAAAGTTTTAAGAATACCAAACACAACATATAGACTTTTCACGTTTAACTTTTTACTTTTCACGGAACTATCAAAGATATATCAGGATTTATTGACGAGTAACAAAAAACCTGCTCCAAATTCCCGGGGCAGGTTCATAGAAGGAAATTTTTTGGAATATGGGGACCGGTATAATGAAACAAAAGTCGGTTATAAACCGATTTCGGCCAAGTCCGATCCCAGGTATACACGTTCATTTTCGCCAAGAATCCCCAGGGAAAGGCATATTATTGTCCACAAATGAACCGTATGATATTTACCTTGATAATGTTCTTTTATATCGTGAATCTGTGCGTGGCAGTTGTGGCATGGTGTCAGGCAGTAATCAGCCCCGGTTTCCATGATCTGTTCAAACTTACGTTTTCCGTAATATCGTCTGGCTTCCGGGAATCCTGACTGAAGAAACCCGCCCCGCCGCCACAGCAGTAGTTGTTGGACCTGTTGGGAGCCATGTCTACAAAATTCTCTTCCCCCACAACTGTTTTGACAACATACCGCATGTCTTCCGCCACCGGGTCGCCAAAGCTCTTGCGAACCAGCTGGCATGGGTCCTGTAACGTAAACTTAACCTTCAGGTCCTTGTTCCAGTCTGAATTAACTTTCAGTTTTCCTTCCCGGATCCACTGGGCATAATACTGAATGATACTCTTGCACTCAAAATTATGCTCGATGTTGAATCTTTGCAGTCCGACCCGGACCGCAAAAAGTTCGTGCCCTCACTCCGTATTGAGCCAGACCTTGCATTTCAGATCATCCACTGCTTTTGCCTTGACCCGAACAATTTTTTCCCAATTTTCCAGATCCGCACAAAACAGGCAGTAGTTTTCCGCTGCCCAGCCTTTGGATCCGTATGTCCAGTCAGCCCCCACCAGATTTAAAATCTTCCACAGCGGCACCATCTCGTCCGGCTCGGTTACAGGTTCGCGTGAGTTCTGGTTGAGATAGAAATAAGCATCTTCCTTGTCCATGGGCGCCTGGAGATCTTCAAAACCGGGCTGGGTTTCCCGCACTTCTTCAGCAACATCTTCCACCACAAAACGCCAATCTTCTTCATTGGCACCCATGGCACTGCAGGTGTCGTTTTTTAAGGCCATCTCGCAAGAGTCCCCGGATACCTTTGGGTTGATCGTCCTTGGGCCAGTTTTTTCGAACGTTGAAAACCAGACCGGGGATATCGATTTTCATGGGACAAGCATAAACGCACCGGGTGCACATTGTACAAAACCACGCCCAGTTAGAATTAAAAATTTCATCGTCCAGGCCGAGAGCGGCCATGCGGAGGAATTTTCTGGGATCCATATCATCCAAGCCGGTTGCAGGGCAGCCGGAAGAACAGAGTCCGCAGGTCAGACATAGATTCAGGTTCCCTCCTTCGGGCAAAAGTTCCATTACTCGGTCTTTAAAAGTGTTTTCTTTCTTCCCTTTAATCTTAATAATCTGGGATGACATTATCTCCTCCATTAAATTGAAGATGGACTATTGAAGATTGAAAATTGGAGATTGAGTATCGTCAAACTTCAATGGAAAATAATCGGTTACAGGTATAATCCGGCTGTTGATTTTTTGCTAGTCGAGAAGCCGTTTGATACTTGCCGATATTTCTTCTGCCGAGGCCGGTTTTGCGATATAGTCATCCGCCTCGGTGCTCATCCCATCACGATGGGAATAGCGGGTCGAAGTTACATGGGATGCAACGGCGGTCAACAGAATAATGGGAATGTCGACACACTTTTCATCGGCTTTCAGTTTTTTACACACCTCGTATCCGTCCATTTCAGGCATCATGACATCCAGGACAATGGCGTCCGGCGGATTTGCATGGACTTTTTCAAGACCCTCAACACCGTTGTATGCCACCTCAACTTCAAAGCCCTCTTTTTCCAATTGCCCTTGAACGATAGAACAGAAATCAGGCTCATCATCGACCACAAGAATTCTCTTTTTTTCACTCATAATTATCCTCCTTTTGTTGATTCCGGATCTTTAATCCTTTTATAGTTTTTGGTGCCAAATATTCGGTCATCCGGCACTTAAAAAAACAAACCCGGAATCAATCCACGCTCGGCCTTGGATACAGGCCGGTTTTTTCTACAATTTCTGGGACCATTTCTTCCCACTCAATGGCCATGACGTGAAAGCCACGAACCCCTTCCACCTCTTTAAGACGCTGAATCGACTCGATACAGATCTTGATTCCCTCCTCGGGTTGTTTTTCTTTGGGGGTATCTGCCATTCTTTTTATCATCTCGTCCGGAACTTCGATTCCCGGCACCCGGTTTTTCATGTACCGGGCCATACCCACCGATTTAAACGGGGTTACACCTGCCAGAATACTGACTTTTTCAAGGAGACCCCGATCGCCTGCCATTTTCATCCATAGCTCGAACTTGTCGAGATCATATATGCATTGAGTTTGAATAAACTCCACTCCGGCGGCTATTTTTTTTGCCAGGCGGGGAACACGGATTTCAAATGGGTCTGCAAATGGATTTGCCGCAGCGCCGACAAACATTTTGGGCGGCCGGGAAATACCGTCTCCTCCCAGGAACTTGCCTTCGTCTCGCATATGCCGGACGGCTTGAATCAACTGAATGGAGTCGATATCATGAACGTTCTGACCGGTTGGGCAGTCGCCGAAGCTCTGGTGGTCTCCGGAAAGACATAGAATATTGTGTATGTCGAACGCTGCCGCCCCGAGAATATCGCTCTGTAAAGCGATGCGATTCCGGTCGCGTGTCACCATCTGCAGTACCGGCTCAAGTCCCATGAGCTTTAGTTTTATACAGGCCGCCAGGCTGCACATGCGAGTTACGGAGGTCTGATTGTCCGTGATATTTATGGCATCTACATGATCCTTGATCAGGTTGGCCTTTTCAACAATCACCTCAGGATCGCTCCCCCTCGGGGGTCCGCACTCGGAGGTAACAGCAAGGTGACCGGCGGCCAGAATCTTTTCCAGTTTGCTGGGTGTGTTTATTTTCATTGCTGCACATCCTCCCTTTCAACTTTTCTGGGTCCTCCGGCCCTGTCCGTGGACCAGTCCTTTATGGGGTCAATTTGTTCATAATCGTCGAGCCTGTCCAGTGCCTTGAGCCGATCGATAATCAACTGCCATGCACAGGAGATTTCCTTGTTGATTTCACAGCTGCCCTGGGTAGAACCGCCGCACGGGCCGTTAAGAATTCGCTTTGCACAACGGGAGATTGGACAGATTCCTCCGGTGCGCGCCAGAATACACTGTCCGCAAGCCTGGCACCTTTCCGTCCACAACCCTCGTTTTTCGGTGACCCCTAAAAAACAGGTGTTCACTCCGGGATAAAGGGGCATTGTATGATATTTTTCGGCCATGAACTGAACGCCGACGCCACAGGCAAGGGAAACAACGGCATCGTACTGATCCATCACATCCCGAATTTCTTCGAGATATTCGTGATCGCATTGCCGCTCCAGGGTTGTTTCATCTATTTTTACATCACGTCCCTGGTTGAGGAAATACATTCTAAGGGCTGAAGCCAGAACACCGACTTCTTTCTTTCCCCCTGCCTCACAAACCGTGACGCACTCGTTACAACCGAGGATGAGGATTTTTTCATGTTCTTTGATTTCCTCTATAATCTCTTCAATCGGTTTTTTGTCTGCGACAATCATAAGACCTCTCTTTCAATGGGTTCATGCGGCCTTTTTTTTGGCCAACTTAATCGGATTGGGTCCCAAATTTCGGATTTTTTCATCCATCTCAACAGCAATCTGGGCGAAACGCGGCCCTTCGCTCGAGGAAAGGTTGTACATCTGTGCCCTTTCTCCGCCGATGCCGATGGTCTCGAGAATGCTTTGAGCCTGTTCCACCCGTTTACGGGCTCTGAGGTTGCCGCTGTCATAATGGCAATCTCCCTCCAAACATCCCACAGCATATACGCCGTCTGCGCCCTTCTCAAAGGCATGGAGAATATGAAGAACATCCACCTTTCCGGTGCATGGAACAAGAATGATTTTAATGTCAGAAGGGTATTGCAATCGCATGGAACCTGCCAGGTCCGCAGCAGTATAACCTCAGAAGCTGCAGCAAAATGCAATGATGATCGGCTCAAAATCTTCCTTCATAATTCCTCCTTTGAATCAATAATTCTCGATTGGCGAATTCAATTTATATATCATCAATCACTACACGATGTTTTCGAGCAACGCGTCGATCTTGCTCATAATCTGAACGTCTTCATACCAACTCAGTTCAATGGCTTTGGCCGGGCATTCTGCCGCACAAACACCGCATCCGTGGCATAAGGCAACATCGATTTCACTGATACCGTCTTCGTTGATCCTCGGTACCTGATACGGGCAGGAGCGGACGCATATGAGGCATGACGCACAAAGGTCTTCTTCCACCTGGGCCGTTACCGCCGACAATGTCAACTGTGGCTGGGATAGAAATGTGGTCGCCCTGGAGGCTGCGGCGAAAGCCTGTGAGATCGATTCGGGTAACAGTTTGGGGCTATGGGCGGTTCCCGCAAACAAAAATTCCTTCTGTGGCCATGTCGACGGGTCTGAGCTTGACATGAGCCTCCATAAAGTGACCTTCTGCGGTTCGGGCCAGCTTTACAATGGAGGCGAGTTCCTCGGTATCTTCAGCAACCATACCTGCGCTCAGCGCAAGAAGGTCGGCACTGACCCTGAGGGCTGCGGCCGAGAACATGATCCTTGAAGGTAACCACCACACCCGCTTCTGACGATTCCACCGTCGGCGGATCTTCAGAATCGTACCGGGAAAATATTACGCCCTGTTTTCTGGCTTCGGTATAGTAGTCTTCCAGAAATCCGTAGGTCCTGATATCCCGGTAAAGTATAAAGATTTGGGCATCCGGCTGAAGCTTTTTGATATGAAGAGCATTTTTGACGGCGCTCTGACAGCAAATTCTGGAGCAATTGGGATTCTCGTCGTTTCTCGATCCCACACACTGGATCATGACCACCTGGCTCAGATCCCCGGCCCCTTTCTCTTTTAAACGTTTGGCCAGTTCGACCTGGGTCACCACGTTTTCGTTCTGTCCGTAGAGAAATTCTTTGGGGCTGTATTCAGTTGCACCTGTGGCCAATACAACGACGCCGTGGTCGATTTTTCTTTCATACATGCCGGGCCCCACCAGAACTTCGGTGGTGAAATTTCCTTTGAATCCGGAAAACCCTACGATCAGGGAGCGGGTCAGAACCTGGATTTGGGAATGGGATGTAACCTTCTGGATCAATTCTTCCAGATAAATTCCGACATCCGCGCCCTCGATCGTTGCGGTAAGATGGTTGGCCATGCCCCCCAGTTTGTCTTCCTTTTCAATAAGAACCACAGGGAACCCCTGGTCTGCAAGACCCAGTGCGGCATTCATCCCTGCCACCCCGCCCGCCCGATGACCAGAGCTCTTTTAATGACCGGAATCTTCTTTTCATGAAGCGGATGGAGTGTGGCGGCACGGGCCACAGCCATTTTCACCAGATGTTTGGCTTTTCCGGAGGCTTTTTCAGGGGCATCGGAATGGACCCAGGAATCCTGATTCCGGATATTGGCCATCTCAAAGAGGTATTTGTTAATCCCGCAGGCTTCGAGGGTATCCATGAATATGGGTTCGTGGGTTTTCGGCGTGCATGCAGCCACCACGATCCGATTGAGCCGGTGTTCCTTAATGACCTCTTTCATTTCCTCCTGGGAATCCTGGGAGCATGTAAAGAGATTCTGTCCGGCGTACACGACATGGGGAAGTGTTTTGGCATATTCTTCCAACATGCTGACGTCTATGACACCCGCAATGTTGACACCGCAGTGGCAGACAAACACCCCTATTCGAGGCGCCTCACCGGTCAGGTCGATTTCTTCGGGGAGTTCTACACTTTTTGTCAGGGTGTTCCTGGCTTCATTCAGACGGCTCCCCTGCCAGACATGCAGCAGCACTCGCCTCTATGACGGAACTCGGAATATCTTTGGGTTCCTGAAACACACCGCATGCATAAACCCCCGGTCGGGAAGTCTCTACAGGAGCAAAGGTGTCTGTAATCGCAAACTTATATTTGTTAAGGTCGACATCCAATCGTTTGGCCAGATCAACGGTGGATTCAGGCACCTGAAGACCCACCGAAAGGACGATGATATCAAAGATCTCTTCTTGCAGTGCACCGGCCTCGTCCACATACTGAATGCGCAAATTTCTCTTTTCGCCAACTTCATCAATGGTATGGACCCGTGCCTTAATAAATCGAACATTCTCTTTTTCTTTGGCCCTAAGATAGTATTTTTCATAGTCCTTTCCGAAGGTGCGGATATCCATGTTGAAAATGGCACAATCAAGATCTCCATGGGCATGCTCCTTGGCGATCATGGCGTCTTTAACGGCATACATGCAGCAGACCGAAGAGCAGTATCCGTTGCCGCATTGATTGGTATCCCGGGAGCCGATGCACTGGAGCCAGGCGATCTTTTTGGGCTCTTTTTCATCTGAAGGCCGGACCAAATGTCCCCATGGTCGGGACCTGAAGCGCTGAGAATCCGTTCAAATTCAAGACTGGTCAATACGTTTGGATTTTTTTTGTAATGATAGAACTGTTCCAACCCCTGAAGGATCGAAGGGTTCGCTTCCGGTACAAAGAACCACGGAGCCGACGTCGATATCCCTCTCCACGCGTACCTGATTGTGATCTACAGCCTCTGCAAGACATGCGTCCACACACTGATAGCACTCCGAACAGTAACTGCAGTTCAAACAGCGTGCGGCTTCTTGGCGACCGGGACTTCGTCATAGCCCAGTTCCACTTCTTCAAAATTGCCTCCGCGTTTTTCTACGGGCAGTTCCGGCATTTTTGATCTGGGGGATTTCAGATTCGTCTTCCGGAATCGGTCGATACACCGGATCCTCATGTGTTACGGGTTCACGTCCTTTTGCCATATCCTGGTGGTCAAGATACCTTACGATGGATTCGGCCGCTTCACGTCCGGCTGCGATGGCAGCGATGGCTATTCCCGGACCGGTCTGCAAGTCACCACCGGAAAAAACACCTTCTCGATCCGTTGCATAGGTGACGGCGTCGACTTCGGTGGTGCCCCAACGGGAAATGTTCAGGCCCGCCACATTCTCGATGGCCGAAAGATCCGGGCGCTGGCCGATGGCGGGGACAAGCTGATCGATCTTGATGTCATATTCACTACCCGGTATGGGCACCGGCCGTCTTCTTCCGGATGAATCCGGTTCACCCAGTTCCATCCGGATGCATCTGAGTCCGGTGACCCTGCCGTCTTGCGTCAATACCTCTTGAGGTGCGGAAAGATACGTGATTTCAATCCCCTCTGCCTCGGTTGCTTGAATTTCTTCCTCCCAGGCCGGCATCTCTGCACGGGTGCGTCTGTAAATGATATTCACTTCTTTTGCACCCAGCCGAACCGCGGATCTGGACACATCGATGGCCACATTTCCCACCACCTATTATGGCCACCTTTTTGCCGATGTCGGCCTTGCCGGTGAGATTGACTTCTCTAAGAAAATCGACGCCCTGACGCACGCCTCTGGCCTTTTCACCGGGGAATTCCCAGTTCGATTCCCTTGTGAGCGCCAAGGGCGAGATAAACCGCTTGATACCCATCGTTCAAGAGATCATCTGTGGTCAAATCCTCACCCAAAGGGGTGTTGGTTTTAATTTTCCACCCCCAGGTTGGTAATCACCTCGATTTCCCGGTCCAGAATGTCCCTTGGAAGACGATGTGCAGGGATACCCACTCGCAGCATCCCGCCTGGGTTCGGGCAAAGCCTCAAAAACCGTGGACAACACGCCTTTTCGGGCCAAATGATAGGCAGCGGAAAGACCGGAAGGGTCCTGAACCGATGATCGCCACCCTCTCTTTTCTTGCCGGCAGGCAATCGATCTTGATTTCGCGCGGATCAAACTCATCTGCGGCCAGTCGCTTAAGATCACGTATGGCTATCGGGTTCGTCGACTTCACATCGACGGCACGCATCTTCGCACTCGTGGGGACAAATCCGCCCCAGCACCCCGGGGAACGGATGATCTTCCATAATTATTTCCAAGGGCCTCTTTATACTTGCCTTCCTTTACCATCTGAACATAACCTTGAACATTCTGTCCGGCAGGGCATGTCATACGGCAGGGCGCATTGTCTGTTTTCTGAATTGCAAAGGCTCCCTGGAATGGCCTGGGCGTATTTTTTGTATGCCGCCTTCTTATCAGACAGGCCTTCGTCGTATTCGTTGGGAAGATCTACGGGACAGACCTTGATACATTCCCCGCAACTCGTACACTTTGAAAGGTCAATAAAGCGTGGTTCCTGGCGAATCCGGGCCGTGAAGCGTCCCGCTTTGCCTTTAAGATCCAAAAGTTCGGTGTTTGTCAGAAGCTCTATATTCAGGTGCCGGCCGACCTCGACCAGTTTCGGTGAGATAATTCACATGGCACAGTCGTTGGTGGGGAAAGGTCTTGTCGAGTTGTGACATGAGTCCGCCGATTGCCGAAGACTTTTCCACCAGGTACACATAATAACCGGAGTTGGCAAGATCGAGGGCGGATTGCATCCCTGCTATTCCGCTGCCAACCACCATGGCCGATCCTATTGGATTTTTCCCGTGTTTTTCAGTGGGACATGTTGTTCTTCTGGCTGTTTTTGTGCTCCATTTTTCCCATCCTTATATTCTTTCAAGTATCTCAGGGAGTTTGTGCTCCCATCCGAGGGTTGCCAAGTTTACGCCGCTGAAGCCTTCTTTTTTTAACGATGTGACCATTTCCGATGCAATCTGTGTACACTCGCGAACCTTGTCAGGGGATTTTTGGATGCGGTCAATCAATGAATCAGAGATGATAAACATTATCCACATTACGCATAATATATCGGGCCATGCCGAGTGATTTGAGGAGTAAAACCGTTGGGAATGATTTTTGTTTTCTGAATATCCACCCGTTTCATGAACGGATGAATGGCGGAAAGGTCAAATAGGGGTGGAGAGATGAAAAATTGGACGCCTGCTTCAATTTTTTTGTTCATCTCCTCAATCTCCAGCTCAGGAGATTTTCCCTTGGCACCTGCATCTACCGTGGACCCAACCAGAAACTGAGGAGAACCTGAAAGCTCAATTCCGGCCATGTCCTTTCCGCTCTTGAAGCCCCCTAACGGCATTGAGTAATTCCAGAAGATCGATGTCATATACCGATCTTGCCTGGTAATGATCTCCAAAACTGGGGATCTTCTCCGGTAACCGCCATGACATTGGTGATTCCGCATCCATTGGCTGCCAGAAGATCCGCCTGGAGGGCAATCCGGTTTCTGTCTCTACAGTTCACCTGCATCACTGTCTCCATCCCTTTTCCCTGGAGAATCATGGCACCTCCAAGGGAACTCATCCGCATGACAGCGTTGCTCATCTCCGGTATGACAAAGGCATCTACCTCCCCCTTGACTCTCATGGCATTGGACAGCATTGTGGAGATATCCACCCCCTTGGGCGGTTCCATTTCCGCAAGGACGGCAAATTCTCCCTGCATCGAATTTGCGCTTTAGATTCATACGACTCACCTCCGATTTTTTCAGAAAAAAGCAGCTCAAATTATAAAATCGCTTCACGATTTATCCACAACCTGTCGTTATTGCCTGCCGCAGAGCCTCAGAGGACGCAGAGATGTGTGGGGTTGTTCCTTTGCCGTTGAAGGAAGCGCAAAGGGGAAAGTTTTCAGCAAGCTTCCTGTAACAGAAAGCTTTATTTGCATGAGTGGTTACGCTTAAAATATTTGGCTTTAGGTTCAATCTTCCTCTATAGGTGAGGTCTTTAGAATGGCTCTCTGCGCCCTCCGTGCCCTCTGCGGTAAAATCTTATCCCCCACGTTTTAAATCTAAAAACGGACAGATATCCTTTCGAATACCGTATGAGCAACAATCGTGCCGGGATAGAATGATTAGGGGCGAATGGTAAAAAAATACTGTAAGATTAAGGATAGATAGGCGGTTGTGGTTTGCGGTGCAGGAAATTTTGGCTCCTGATTTTAAAAGGCTGTTGTGCCAATTTGGCATATATGCTATACATAAAGGACGGTAACCCGGCAATTCCATGAAAATTTGTGCCGTTTTGGGATGGTCCTTTTTGGTATGCCGGCTCGAAAAAACGTTAAACCCGAAATTAGGATATAGAGATGGACAATAAAATAATTATCATTGATGACGATCTCGACTTTCTTAAAATTGTGAAGTCACATCTTATGAATACAGGTTTTAAAAATATACGCATCGAAGACAATTCGATAACAGCGGTTTCTCTGTTTGAAAAGGGAGCGGTTTTCGATATTGCACTGATCGATATGACCATGCCGGAGATGAACGGACTGGAAGTGCTTGAAACCATCAAAAACATAAGCCCTAGAACCGAATGTATTATGGTCACAGCAGTTAACGAGGCCAGGGTTGCAGTGGAATGTTTGAACAAAGGTGCGTATGACTATCTTGTTAAGCCTGTTTCCCAGGAAGACATTGCCTTTTCAATGAAACGGGTTCTTGAAAAAAAACGGCTGCTCGATATTCTGGATATCGAAAAAAGCCCGACACTTCCCCGGCTGATAAACCCGGAACCTTTTAAGCCGATTGTCACACGATCCCAAAAGGTTTTAAGAGTGTTAAAAGAAGCGGAGCTGCATGCAGGCAGTGATATTCCGCTTTTAATTACCGGTGAGAGTGGAACTGGAAAGGAACTTCTTGCGTGGGCCATTCACGCTGCGAGTCCCCGGTCGAAGTTTCCCTTTACACCGGTTAACATGGCCTCGCTCACCGGCAGTCTTTTTGAAGCAGAATTTTTCGGCCACACCAAAGGCGCTTTTACAGGTGCTGAAAATGGTCGCAAGGGATATCTGGAATACACAGACCGCGGGACCGTGTTCTTTGATGAAATCGGCAACATGGCGCTTCGACTTCAGGGAAAACTGCTGCGGGTTTTGCAGGATGGAGAATACTTTAAATTGGGTAAAAGTCGTCATCAAAAAGCCGATGTCCGCTTTATTGCCGCCACCAACGAAGATCTGGAAAAGCTGATGGTCAAAAAGGTTTTCCGCAAAGATTTATATTACAGAATCAGGGGCGGATGGCTTCATCTGCCTCCTTTGAAGGAGAGAAAAGAAGATATACCACTTCTGGCGAATAAATTTTTAAAAGACTATAACAGTGCAAATAAAAATCTCTTCATTGAAGAAGAGGCCATGTGTCTGCTAATGGAGTATGACTTTCCCGGGAACATCCGGGAACTCAAGTCGACCATACAGACGGCAGTAAATCTGGCACAAGGGGAGCCCCATCTCTTCAAATTTTCTACCGGACGAATTAAGAAGGCCCAAGTCAATATCAAACTTGTCTGACCCCGTCCGCAACAGAAGATATTGTATCCCCTTGCTCAAATTGAAAGGTCCCATATTATCAAAGCCTATAAGCTGTCAGGCCAAAACAAATCCAAGACAGCCAGGCGTCTTGGCATCGGCCTGAACACCCTTCGAAGAAAGCTCAAATCCTATGGAATCGACTAACCCGAATTTTTCTCCGGCCCGATTCACCCATTCATAACGTCTGTCCTGCATTAGCATGGGAGCACCCAAGTAAGCCCCTGGAAGTTTTCCCAGAGTTTTCTTGGTTTGGTCGACCCGTTCAAAAATTACAGGGTATAACATTCCGTTTCAGCCGCAGGATAATTCCGTTTCCATCGGCAAGAACTCGCAAATAAAACCGCGTAAAAACGAACAGGGCCAAGGTGTTAAAATTACACGGCGGGGAAATGATAATTATCCATAATTTTGACAACCTCATTGCTGTTCGCTTTAACGCGCTCTAAATTGCTCAGACAGCTTCCCAATCGAAACGGAATCATCCTGCGGCTGGCTCAAATTGTGACCGAACGCAATTCAATCTCGTCAGAGGCGGGTACATCGGAAGTACGTGTTCAGGGGGTGAAACGGAATGTAATTCTAAGAAAGACTATAAAATTATGAGAGGTGCACGGGGATATGCCGGTGGGGAAATTCAAGATTGTATGTTGGAAAATTCAACATAATTGTAACCAGCTGTCCGTAAAAGGAATAAAGACAATTTATCTGTTAATAACACCGAATGGGTTCATTGAACTGTAGCGTATTCCTACATGTAAGATCCGCAACCAACGCCGAAGGTCTCCCTGTTTTTTATCCAAATTAAAAATTAATATCAAAAGGTTATGAATTAATTCCGCACGTTGTATTTTGTCTGGCATGCTCCTTGCTCTGTATATGTTTCAAAAGAGAACAAATCTAAACTTTAAACAAAGGAGTCAGAAAATGGCAGAAAAAAAAAGAGACATTCAAAAACGTCGGTTTGGTTACGGTTCTTCTTACAGAAAGGGAACCCGGCAGGATCTTGGAAAAGAATCGGAGATCGGGGCGGTTTTTGGAGGACAGGTCTGGATGTTTAAGCCGGACAAAGAGGCTAAAATAACAAACCCTTGTATCTGGATGCAAGCCAGTGTTGTAAAATTCAAAAACTGCAACAATTTTTATGATTGCAACACCTGCAAATATGATCTGGGAATGCAGAAGCAAGTAGAAAAAGGTAAGCAGATCGGATGGCAGGATGCTATGCGGAAAAGACCGGGTATAGACAGGAGTTGTCGGCACAGCCTCACACACCGAATCGAGGATAGGATCTGCGGTTTTAACTATAATTGTTCCAGATGCGATTTTGACCAGTTTTTTGAGGAAGTATGGACTACCAAAACCAAAAATGTTCCCTTTGAAATGGAGCGTGTCAAAGGTTTTGATGTCCCAATGGATTACTTTTTTCATAACGGACATACGTGGGCTCGAATTGAAAGCGGCGGATATATCCGAATCGGTCTGGATGATTTTGCGAATAAGCTGATGGGAAAAGCCGATGCATTCGATCTTCCTCTAATGGGCAAGGAACTCGACATGGATCGTGTGGGATGGGGATTGCGTCGGAAGGATAATCTGGCAGATATTCTTTCCCCGGTGGACGGCGTCATTGTAGAAGTCAACGCAAAGGTCAGAGAAAATCCCGATATAGCCAATCGAGAGCCATATGGTGATGGCTGGCTTTTCATGGTGCGCACACCGGATGTCAAAAAAACTGTTAAAAAACTTATGTCAGATACAGACAGCCTGGACTGGGTCAACAATGAAATCGACACCCTGGAAGGCATGATAGAAAACGTTGCAGGTCCTTTGGCAGCTGATGGAGGTTATTTGCAAGATGATATTTATGGAAACCTTCCGGATCTCGGGTGGAAAAATTTGACGAAAACTTTTCTCAAGACCTAACACCGGAGTTTAAAACACCCGGGTGGCTGAAAATAAGGGCGCTGCAGGGAGCTTCAATATTAATATAGTGTTCGAGAAAGGCAGGAAAAAATGGATTCCATCCGTCTGGAAAATCGATCAACAGAAAAACAGCGGCCATGCATTTGGATGCAGGCCGAGGTCGTTCAACGCAAATTTTGTTTCAGCAATTATGAATGCCCGGTTTGCCGTTTTGACAGGGCCTTGAGGCGCGTTTGCGATAAAAACAAGCGACTGGGAAAACAGGGCAAAATTCCAACCGGAAGAAAAGGCAGATTGGTTTTATGGAAAGACAAGTTAAAACTTCGACCTCCGAGGAAACGTCCCTGCTTGCACCATATGAAAGGACGCATCGATTTTAAAGCTTGCAACAGGGATTACAAGTGTGGAGATTGTGAATTCGATCAATATTTTAATGATCAGCATACTGTTCATGCGGTGGTCAGGCCGGTGGATTTCATGGATATCGAAGGCATTAAGGTCCCCCATGGATTTTATCTTCATAAAGGACATGCGTGGGTGAAGGTGGAAGAAGGTTCTGAGGTCCGAATTGGATTGGATGATTTTGCGCTGCGCGTCTTGGGTCCTCTCGATGACATATCGGCGCCGCTTATCGGAAAAACTATAGAACAAAATCGTGAGGATATCATCATGAGCCGGGGTTCAAACCAGGCAAAGGTGCTTTCTCCGGTAAATGGTGTTGTTACTGCCATAAATCCCAAGCTGAGAAACAAGGGACGTCTTGCCAATCAAGACCCGTATACGGACGGCTGGGTTTTGAGGGCCCATTCAAAAAATCTTCGCAAGGATTTGCAGAATCTCATGATCGGCAGTGAAACCAAAGATTTTTTTAAACAAGAAGTCGATCGGCTTTATCAGGTGATAGAAGATGCGGCAGGCCCATTAGCTGCGGACGGCGGTCAATTGGGGAACGATATTTTTGGGAATATTCCCCAAGCCGGCTGGAATAGGCTGGTGAGGCTTTTTCTTCATACCTAAGTGCTTTAATAAATACGCAACCGTATTTACGGATACATATACTAAGTTGTGGCCAAAATCAGCCTTTTTATTTCATCTCCCAAGAGTATCTTGCAATAACGGCAAAGTTGTCCTGATTTTCGATCCACGTCTTTAATACTGCGGCAATAATGCATGCAACATGTGTGACTCTGACAATGGCGGAGATTAAAGGTGTGCCCCAGTTCATGAATCGCCTCTTTTACCACCCGCCGGCTAAAAGGTTCCCAAACACCCATTCCCAAGGCCTTCATTAAGACGATGGATTGAAATTATGCAAGCTTTTCCACCCAGTTGTGCTTCTCCGTAAACATATGTCAGAATGGGGATAAAAAGGTCCACCCGAGTTATCGCAAGAATTTTGATAGCCTGGGGAGGTGCCATGTCGGCAAGTTTTCCGATGATCGGGGTAGAGCAATGCTGATTGCGGCTTGAATCAAATGCAAAATCAATATGTTGAATAAGTGGCTCTATCTGGGTTCCGTAGCCGAATATTCGATGGACTTCCTGGCCAACCAACCTAATAAGATTGGAATCAAAATCTCCTATGGGTGAAATGATGATATTTTCTCGTAACGTATCAGCGTTGCGGGTCACACGGTGTGAAATGGGGCCTAAGGCATGATATTTAATTTTATTTTCAGACATTTAACAGGTTTTGATAAAATCGGCATCATGATGGTTTTGGTTGATGTGGAATGGTCAAATTATCATGCTGGCTTGCTTAATTTATAACGTTTGATTTTGCTGTATAGCGTGGAGCGGTCTATGCCCAGCATTTTGGAACTTTTTGCGATATTCCATCGGTTCTCATTCAATATTTCAAAGATATGAGCTTTTTCGACTTCTCTGAGTAAGCTGTTTTTTGGGGGTGAGACGTGTTCACGACAGAAAATGGGCAAATCATCGGGCATAATGGTGTGGCCTTTGCCCACGACAACAGCCCTTTCAATGGCATTTTCCAGCTCTCTTACGTTCCCCGGCCATTCATAAAGCATCATTTCATCCATGGCATTGCGGCTGATCTTTTTTATCGGCCTGTTCGTTTCTTGTGAAAACCGATGAAGAAAGTGTTCGGCAAGAAGGGGGATATCTTCTTTGCGTTCTCTCAATGGGGGCATTTTAAAAGAGATCACATTCAGACGGTAGTAGAGATCTTGCCGAAATATTCCATTTTTGATGGCATCTTCAATGTTTCTATTTGTGGCGGCAATGACTCTGAAATATGCTTCAAGGGGTTGGGTACCACCCACACGATAAAATACGCGGTCTTCCAGCACCTGCAATAGATCGATTTGCATTCTCATGCTTATTTCACCGATTTCATCCAAAAAAAGTGTTCCGCCATGGGCCATTTCAAGGCGTCCCTTTCTTGTTTCTTTGGCGTCGGTAAAGGCGCCTTTCTGGTGACCGAAAAGTTCACTTTCCATGATATGACTGGGAATGGCCCCACAGTTGACCACCACAAAAGGGCCCTCACTCCGGGCGCTTTTGGTGTGGATTGCCTTTGCCGCTAATCCCTTGCCGGTACCTGTTTCACCGAAGATCAATAGCGTAGATTCCATGGGGGCAACGTCTTCTATGAGGTTAAAAATCTCCTGCATGGGTCTGGACTGGCCGATCATGCTTTCAAATCGGGTGCGATCCTTGTACTGTTCTTTCAAGAAAATGTTTTCCCGAGCTTGAGCCTGGTGCTCAATTATTTTTTCAATAAGCACACCCAATGCATCAGGATCAAAGGGTTTGAGAAGATAATCATAAGCCCCCTTTTTCATGGCCTCAATGGCCGTGGAAATCGATCCGTAGGCGGTTATCATAACCACAGCAACATCAGGATCATCCTCTTTGACCTGGTTTAAAACATCAAGACCGCTCATTCCCTCCATCTTGATATCTACCAGAAGAATATCAAAGCGCGAATCTTTTAATATTACCAAAGCTTCTTCTCCGCTGGCCGCTACGGCGATTTCATAGCCGTCCCGTTCGAGCCAGCCGGCCAAAGATTCTCGCATGATAATTTCATCATCGACGATAAGAATCTTGGTCTTATCCATGGAGACCTCCATGTTGGTCAAGGGTAACATAGGTTTGTTTAAGCGGAAGTTTTACGGTGAAGCTGTTTCCTTTTCCTTCCTCCGGTTCAACATAAATAGTGCCGCCATGATCTCTCACAATCCCATAGGCCACAGAAAGCCCTAACCCAACACCTTTACCTTCTTTTTTGGTTGTGAAAAAAGGTTCGAAAATTTTGGAGACATTTTCCTTGGGAATTACAATTCCGGTGTCTTTAAAGATAGCGGCAATCCTCTCGGATTTTGGCAGGTACCGGGTTTCAATAATCAGAACACCGCCCCCTGTAGCCTCGATAGTTTCAGCAGCATTTGAAATGATATTCATAAACACCTGTTGCAACTGATCTTCTGATCCTATGATTTCAGGCAAATCAGGATAAAAATATTTTTCAACCGTTACATCGTTGAGTTTGAGGAGATTTGCATTTAAAAACAGCGTTTTTTCGATCAGCCGGTTAATATCCACATTTTTAAACTCCAAATTGGATTCTCGTGAAAAAGTGAGCAAGTTGGTGACAATTCGACTGATTCGCCGGGTTTCCGTCTCCATGAGACCCAAATAATAAAGGAATTTTTCAAGATCTTTTTCCTGATCAACCGATCCTTCTTCAATAATCCGTTTGATCAACATTGTCAGATTGAGTATGCCCGCGATGGGATTGTTTATTTCATGGACAACCGATGCAGACAACTTGCCCAGGGATGACATCTTATCTTGATGAAGCAGTTTATCGTGGGTTTCTTTTAACTGCCGTGTTCGTTCTTCTACCATATGCTCGAGTCGTCGAGTGATTTCCTCCTCTTCCATTTTTTGTTGTGTAATATCACGGCTTATATGAATAAATTTTGAGATTTTACCATCCTTTTCCCAGACGGGATAAACGCTGACCTCTATGTGGAGAAGCTCGCCTTCATGGCCCACACGGGTTCGGACCTGGCGGCAAGGCCTTTTGTTGCGTATAACCTCATTAAGGGGGCATTCAATTTCTGAGTTGTCACAAGGATAGACGATTTGCTGATAGATTTCATGACACTTGCGGCCAATTACTTTTTCGCGGGAATAGCCCATCTTTTCAAGATATGCATTATTGACTTCAACAATATCCATTTCGGGCGTTATGACCATAATAAAATCTTGAATAGCGTTCAAGATGGTCTCTATTTCTTCGTTTCTCTTCCTTAACTTGTGTTCTTCAATATGAAGGGCTTTCCAGAAGACCTCAAAGACGTTGAAGGCCATGATTCGAATTCGGGTAGGTCGTGTTGCAAGAATGGCCTCAAGAATATCCTCTTCAGGAGACAGGATGATAATAAGATGGATGTTGTAGCGAGGGTCATACAGTTCATGGTAATCGGTAAAGGTTAACAGGCCAAATTCTTCGGCAAGAACCATGCCGGGTGACCGGGTATCGGGATCTGCCACGGCCAGAACCGGGGCACTAACATCCTCGTGAGTCAAGTTAAACGTGGTTTTTTTTAGAACCTCTTTACAAAGGCCCCCACCCCCGACAAGGGCAATATTAACGATTGAATTTTTTTTATCCGGCATAAGTGTGATTTTATTCGAAAAGAAAATACGGTTCGGTCTTTTTCTTTTTGTTCAATATCTCACGTATTTTTCTTAATGTATCTGAATCGGTTTCCTGAATTAATTTTGCGAGTTTATTCCGTTCATCTGTAGGATCTTCATCCACAGCTTCCACAGCTTTTGGCTCCAATCCCAGAATCTTGCAAATAGCGTTAACTAGACTGGCCGGTGAGATGGGTTTTTCCAATACAATTTTTGGACTCACTTTCGATGTCAGCGCCATGAATTCCGTAATTTGATCACTTCCCATTTCGTCCCGGGCATGCGCAGTGATAATAATTATGGGTAATTTAGCCCACTTTTTGTTTTTTCTCAGCGTGCGAATCACCTTTATTCCGGGCATTCTCGGCATCACCATATCGAGTGTCATTAAATCCGGAGAAAACGCTTCAACCTTTTCCAGAGCATCAAGGCCGTCAATGGCGGTTTCAACATTGAAACCGGAATCTTCTAAAACAGCAGCTAAAAAGTTCCGGACATCCGGTTCATCATCCACCACAAGAATTTTTTTTTCAGATGTTTCTGCCATTTTTTACCTCCTTATGTGAAGAAATAACATTGTTTGTTTAATTTGACAATATTCCCCTAACCACTTTTAATATTTCCTGCGGATCGATCGGCTTGTTTAAAATACCTTCGGGAGGTTCAACCTCCTTAAGTTTATCTATAAATATCTTAAAAGAATCGTTGACGGCGGTAATGATGATAACCGGAATATTTTTTAGTTCAGGGTGATTTTTTAATTGACGATATATTTTCAATCCAGATTGCTTCGGCATGGTGATATCGAGTGCAATCAGGTCAAGTTTTTCTGATTTGGCCAGTTCAAATCCCTTGATGCCATCTCGTGCCAAAAGCGTATCATAGCCGTTGTCATTGAATATCGCTTCAAAATAGATTAAAATATCTTCCTCATCATCAACGATCAATATTTTTTTGGATTCGCTCATCACTATACCCAATTTTAACGGAGCGTTGTTCTCAGATTGAGTTATGAACAATTTTAGGCAAACGCCTTCGTGGAAGTCTGATACTGAAAGTTGTTCCTTTTCCGGACTTGGATTTCAAATCTATTGTTCCACCATGCTCATGGACAATTTTCTTGGTCATCAGCAATCCAAGACCAGACCCCCCCAAACCCTTTGTGGTAAAAAAGGTTGTAAAAACCTTACGCTTTACCTCATAGTCCATACCGCATCCGTTGTCAGCCACTTCATATATAATCGTATTGTACTCCTCAAAAGTCCGGACCGTTACGTAACACGAATTTTCGTCACTCATCTGACAGGCATCTATAGCATTCCCCACAAGGTTTGTCAGGCATTCGTGCATGCTCTCAAAATCAATGGGAGCCGGGGCGATATCACCTATTTTTTCGTATTTTAGCGTTATACCCAGTTTCTCGGCCTTGACGGCGTATAAATCGACAACTTCTTTTGCGATTTCAGCAGGATCACAAATTTTGGCTTGAATTTCACGGCCTTTGGAAAAACTCAAAAATGCTTTGACAAATATAGAAACCCGTTCGATATTTCGTGCCAACATGTCCATGCCTTTTTGGATACGCTCGATGTTCCCTTGAGCCAAACCCGATTTCAACATATACATACCGCCTTCCAGAGCGGTATTCAGATTTTTTATGCCGTGGGCCAATCCGGCAACCGTATGGCCAACAGCGGACAGGCGTTCGGCTTCTATCTTTTCTCTTTCAAGCTGTTTGATTTCCCTTAGATCCTGAACTGAAAAGGCCATACCGATTGATTTGTCGTCAACCATCAGCTTGTTGCCCACCAGACGTACCGGAAAAGGTTCGCCGTCAATTGTTTTAACCTCCGCTTCTGGCAGATAAACATGTCCGGGCTGCTCGAACACCTTAGCCAAAAAATCTTTAGGGAGGATGGCGGTAAAATTTTCTCTCGAAATCACTTGGTTATCCTTGATTTTAAAAAATTTTCGGGCTGCCGGATTGAAAATAGTCACTTTCCCCTTTTCATTCACCGCAAAGATGCCGTCTATAGACGTTGAAATGATGGTATTCAGATACGTATGCGCAAATTTCAATTTATCCTGCAGTTTCATCGTTTCTGTGACGTCAACCGCCATCTCCAATACGACATCAAAACTGCCGTCCGTCCGCTTCAGCGGTACGGTGATCACGTGTAAATGGAGGGGCTGTTCCCCTTTGGATTTCCAAGAGTGATACCCGGTGTGTATTTGGCCGTCTTCAAACGTTTGTCTGGCTGTACATTCGCTGCATTTGTGTTTCAATCCTTTGAGCGTTTCGAAACAGAAATTGCCCTCCGGATTGCCCAGGGAATCCCGAAGCCGTTTATTCGCCTTTACGATTCGAAAATTTCTGTCAATGAGTAAAATGTTACACGGAACCTGGTCAAAAAGAATCTGATGTTCATCTCGAATCTGGGTTGCTTCGGTAATGTTGGTGAAAATATGGACGATATAGGGAAAATTCCCATCTTCGTCCACAATAGGGGTTGCGTGCTGCAGGTAGTGGATATGACGTCTATTTTTGTCATATCCCATTTCCTCGTTTACACGGGGAGTTCCGTCTGTAAAGGTTAATGTGCTTTCACAGTGAGCGCACATTTCATTTTCGCTTTTGTAAGCGTTGTAACATTTACGGTTTTTCCAATCCCCGAACAATTGTTCAAAAGTTTTGTTGGCATAAACCAGATTATACTCCGGATCGATTATGGCGATTCCCAAAGGGATGGTTTCAATCAATTGTAAGTTGACCCATCTTTCAAGATCGGTCGCCGGTGAATTTTTTGTTTTTTTTGTCATTTGACTCGCCAATAAATATATTTTTTATTCTCAACGGACGGTTGTCCTAATGGAAAGCTTTTTGAGCGCTTATGGAAACGTTTTTTATTTATAAATTTTGGCAAAGAGAAGGATGTTTGATTCCAACTGTTTGGGCGAAAAGAACGAGTTCCGGAATTGCCTCAATCGAGCCTTAGATGTATCAAAAACGTTTCAGAAACAGTCCTTCATTTAAATTTTTGTCGATCGATAACAACGAAATCTGTGTTCATATTCATTTATAACAAAATAACCTTTAAATACAACAAATACTTTTAACCAATTGAAATTTAACTTGATAATTCCCCGCAGCTTGCTGTGGGGTTATCCCTGTGCTAAGCAGGGGTTATGTCCAATGATACAGTCAAAAGAGGATATCACTGTGCATGGCAAATACATTATCACATCGTATTTCCAGTAAAATACCGTAAAGCATTATTGGATGATGAAGTAACTCAAATCATCGAAGAAACAGCTCAAGGTATTTCTGAACGATATGAGATTGAAATGGAAGCCATCGGTACAGATAAAGACCATATTCATTTGTTATGCGGTGCTCATCCTAAAATTGCACCAGGTCGAATTGTTCAGATATTCAAGAGCATTACAGCTCGAGAAATATTTATGAGAAAGCCGTCTGTGAAAAAAGAGCTTTGGGGCGGAGCGTTTTGGACAGATGGTTACTACGTGGCCACAGTTGGTGAACGAGGTAATTGGGACGTAGTTGAGAAATATATCCAAAAACAAGGTAAACCCAAAACGGAACTCAGACAGCTTAAACTTTTCAATAACGATTGATACCCTGTAGCTTGCTGCAGGGTCATTCATTTATATTTATATTGAAGCGTGATCAATCGAAAACTTTTTGCTTGACAAGATATCCTTTTCAGCACTATATCATACTAAAACTATATATATTAAATTAATCTATATAACAACTATTATTTTTGGCATATGAAACTTACAAAAAAAACCCGCTATGGAACGCGATTGTTGCTCGATTTGGCCCAAAATCAAGACAAAGGTGCTGTTCAAATGAGCGAGATTTCAACTCGACAGAATATTTCCGTAAAATATCTCGAGCAGATCATCCGTCCCCTTAAAAAAGCCAAGCTTGTCAATAGCATTCGTGGGCCTAAAGGTGGTCACATGCTGGCAAAAAAACCGGAAAAAATTACCTTGGGTGACATCACGCGACTGTTTGAGGATCAGTCTGAACTTGTTGACTGTATCAGTGAACCCGAAACGTGCCCAAAGAGTGATGATTGCGTAGTTCGACTGGGCTGGCAAAAAGCCACTATCGCACTTTACACAGAATTAGACTCCATTTCCATCGCAAACCTGTTGGAGAACAAAAATACGACAACATAATTCCTTCTAACGGATGTTGTCTGGCAGCTGTGATGATTTGGGCTTCGATTAAAAAGAAATATCATTTAAGGAGGTTTATATGAAAAAAATTGTTATTTTGGGTTCAGGTGCCGGTGGAACGATGATCGCCACCAAGCTGCGCAAAGAATTGCTTGTTCGGGAGTGGCAGATTACGGTTATCGACAAGGATCCGCTCCACCACTATCAGCCCGGATGGCTGTTCATCCCTTTTGGGATTTATACGCCTCAAGAATGCGTAAAGCCTAAAGCTGATTTTATTCCGTTGGGAGTCGATTTCGTTGTGGACGAGATCGTCAATGTCGACCACGATAAAAAACAGGTCAAGACCAAATTGGGGCACTACGATTACGACTGGCTGGTCATTGCAACAGGATGCAGGATCGTGCCGGAAGAAACCGACGGCCTGATGGATGACTGGAGAGGCGACGTCCATGACTACTACTCACTGGATGGTGCCATGGCGCTTTACAAGAGATGGAAATTCTTTAAAAAGGGAAGGGTAGTGCTCAACATCGCCGATATGCCCATCAAATGTCCTGTTGCGCCCCTGGAGTTCGTGTATCTCGCGGACTGGTTTTTTAGAGATAATGGTGTTCGGGACGACATCGAAATAGAACTGGTCACGCCTTTGGACGGTGCTTTCACCAAGCCTGTGGCGTCAAAAGTCCTTGGGGATGTCTGCGGTCAAAAGAACATCAAGATCACGCCCAACTGGGCTATTGACAATGTGAACGTCGGTAAAAAGACCATTGAATCTGTGACGGGCGATGAGATTTCCTATGACCTTCTTATTTCCATCCCGCTGCACTCCGGCGCACAGACCATCATGGACAGCGGTCTCGGCGACCCCATGGGGTTTGTCAATACCGATAAAGGCACGTTGAAGGCCGCTGACTTCGACAATATCTATGTGATCGGTGACGCAACCAATGTACCCACCTCCAAGTCCGGTGCGGTTGCACACTACGAATCCGACATTGTTGTAGAGAACATCCTTCTCGAGATAGAGGGGCAAGCACCCAAGCCTGAATATGACGGGCATTCAACGTGATTTATAGTCTCGAGCCATGGTATGGCTTATCTGATCGATTTTAGTTATGACACAGAGCCCCTTGCCGGAAAGTTTCCCTTCCCCGGTCTCGGCCCCTTTTCTCTTTTAGGTGAAAGTCAAGCAAACTATATGGGCAAAATGATGTTCAAGTGGGTATACTGGAACATGATGTTGAAGGGTTTTGAATTACCGCTTGAACCCCAATTCAACATGGCTGGCAAGTTGCGTCAGAGTTTCTAAAAAAGGAGGCACCATGACGAATGAAGAATTGATTCTTGAGCGACTGGATCGCATTGAAAGCCGGATTGCCCCCTTGTCTGAAACCGCCATAAGTATGAAGGAATTTAAAAATGATTTGATGGCAATGGCGCAACCGGTTTCCAAATCGTTAATTAAAGATCTGGAAAGTGTAGAGTCTGCTTTTCAGTTGGAAGATCTGGGGGTCCTGTCCAAGAGGATGCTCAGAAGTATCAAACACATTATTTATGCGTTGGATCAACTGGAAAATATTACCGACTTTGTCACAACCGTAGAACCCGTGCTTAGACTGATGGTTCCTCAAATCATCGAGTATCTGAATGATTTGGAAGAAAGTGGTGTCTTCCGCATTATTAAGGCGACCTATGATATTCGGGCCAAGATAGCGACAGCTTATACCGCTGAGGACATCGAGCAGATCGGAGACGGTCTTGTCGCCTTGCTCGGCGTCGCCAAAAAGCTTTCCGATCCTCAGCTCGCAACGCTATTGGAAAATCTCGCCGAAGTGGGAGCAATCGTGGATCTGACCAAAAGTAAAGATGTCGGTCCATTCGGGTTTTTCTCTGCCTGCTCAGGACCGGAAAGCAAAAGAGGGCTGGGTGTTTTGATCGAGTTGACGAAAGCATTGGGCAAATTGAAGGAAAACGGTGACATCGCCGCCTCCGTTGAAAAATAAAGGGGTGTCGAGAAAAGATAGGATGGCCAGTCATCCAGCGACTTTTTAAGATACATCAACAGATGGAATCTTTCGAATTGCCAACTGTGAATATCAACACCGTCCACGTTCAAATAAAATCCGGATGATCCATAAGCAACCTCCGCGAAAGGTTAGAATCTCTCTGCAGCTTGCTGCAGGGAGATTCAATTATTATTTTATCCCGCCCGCCACATCTCGCTCTCCGTTTAAACGCTGAGCTCCCAATTGAAAAAATCAGGAATAATTTGAACGACTTCATCTTGTCTGAACAGCTCCGTCCTTTTCCCGGTATTTGGCGTAAAGAGCGCCGGTTCAAGTTATTTGTTTCCCATAATAATTGTTGAAAATGTTCTTTCTATCTGTTTCAATCAACCCAAAAACCATAATTCTTTGTGTCCATTATAAAGTGATATGCGTGGTGACTTAAAAAAGGTTTTATTTCAGCATCCCGACAAACTGCTTTCAACCGTATTATGGCTGGTGGCGTTACATTCAATTGCCATAGGTTTGGCGTTGATTGCTCAGCCGACCCTGCTTATGAAACTGTCGGGGTTCAGTCCTGAGTGTGAACGATTTTTTCCCGCTCAAGGCGGTGTTTTTCATGTCCTGATGGCCGTCGCCTATGTAATGGGCGCAATAAACATTAAAAAATATCATTATTTAATTGTATTTTCAATTATCGTAAAGGCGGTGGCGACGCTCTTTTTGATGGTTTACTGTTTTGCCGTTGAATTTAAATGGATTGTCCTGTTATCCGGAATCGGCGACGGTGTAATGGGATTGATAATTTTTATAGCGTTACAGAATTATCTTCATTTAAAGACAACGTACGGCAATAGGTATATAAAATGAATGAAATATTACCGGGAATTTTGGTCACGGGAGCATCCGGTTTTATCGGAAGGCATTTTGTTATAGCTGTATCCGGAAAGTTTCGCCTGTTTTGCATCGCACGCCGCAGTCAAAAGGAAGTCGGCATACCCCATCTTGCCAATATACATTGGCTCCAGGTTGATATCACAAACCGGGAAAATTTGCTGAAGGCCTTAAAGTATATCAAAAATCATGGCGGCGCCGATTATGTTTTGCATCTGGCCGCATATTACGACTTCACCATGAAAGAAAACCCTGCATATGAGCAGATCAATGTCACCGGAACACGCCATATTCTTGAAATCTCAAAATTACTGGGAATAAAGCGTTTCATTTTCCCCAGTTCTCTGGCTGCCTGCAAATTTCCTTCTCATGGTTCGGCACTCACCGAAGAGAGTCCTATCGATGCGGATTCTCCTTATGCTCGGTGCAAAAGGAAAGAAGAAGCAATCATTGGGGAATATTCGGAATTCTTTCCCTGCTCAATTGTCCGATTGTCAGCCGTATACAGCGATTGGTGTGAATATCCCATGTTGTATATGTTGTTAAAGTATTGGCTGGCTGGAAACAAACTCATGTCGAGAGTTGTGACCGGACGTGGAGAATCGGCCATACCGTATATCCATATTAAAGATCTTATTAAACTATTTCTACGAATTATCGAAATCAGCGATATCCTGCCGCGTCTGGCAATATACATTGCCGGCTTTCAAGGGAGTGTATCACATAACAAGCTTTTCAAAACCGCCACAAGGTATTATTACTGGCATGATATCAAACCGTTTCAAATACCGAAACTTGCGGCGGGTTTGGGGTTGATTATAATCTCGTTTTTAGGCCGGCTCAGCGGCAAGAAAACTTTAGAACAGCCCTGGATGGCAAAATATATCGATAAAAAATTGAGTGTGGATGCTTCTGCCACATACAAGGCTTTGAGCTGGAAGCCGACACCGCGCTACCATATATTGCGGCGGTTGTTGTTTTTGACCGAAAAAATGACCCGCCATCCAAACAACTGGACATTTCGCAATGAAGTTCTTATAAAAAAAATTGCCTTCAGAAAAAGCACCACAATTTACGATATTTTATCGGAACTTCGTGAATCATTGGTAGAAAAAATCGAAGCGGAAATAACGAACCCGGTAAATAAACACCGTTTTCCGAATTACCGGAAGATGTATAGTGAACTGCTTAAATGGTATATCACCCTTGAACTATCAAGTTGTTGCAGCTACAGTGAGAAACCGAGACCGGTCCATAATACCGATCTATGCCCAAGAAATTGCTTTCAAACGGTATATGGACGGCTATGGAGCAAAAGAAGTCAGGGATTTTTGGTTGCTGATTGGAAAGACCATGAGGGAATCTCTCCTGACGAGACCGGAATTAAAAGATTCAAAACGGCAGGTGGACGATTACATCATCTTGACTTCACAGCTGGCTGCCGATGAATTTGAAGACGCATATGAAATACTTGAGAGTCAGCCGCCCGAGCAGTTACCTTCAACTAAAGTTGCACAACTGACAAGCATTGAAAATCTTAAGCGGATTGTACGGCAGCTCGAAGATGTTTACAGCGATGTCATTGTCAAACCGACTCAGGAGGGAGGATACATTTAATAATCACAGTTTTTTGATAAAATTAACCACCCAAAATGAATAATCGGACCCAATGTCAATTATCAAAGGAGGCTTGATCTCCATGCCAAAATATCAAAACATCCTTCTTGTATATCCGAAAATTCCAAGCAATACTTACTGGAGTTTCAAATTCGCGCTGAAGTTTATTCGCAAAAAAAGCGCCATGCCGCCGCTGGGACTGCTGTCCATTGCCGCCCTTTTTCCGGAAACGTACAACTTGAAACTTGTGGACATGAATGTCACGCCATTAAAAGACAGCGATATCATCCGGGCGGACGCTGTTTTTATCTCTGCCATGATTGTTCAGCAAGATTCCATGATGGAGGTAATCCGTCGATGCAACCTGTTTGGTAAAACCATTATAGCCGGGGGGGCTTTTCCAACTTCAAGGCATGAGGATATTACGGGTGTTGACCATTTTCTCTTGGGGGAAGTGGATAAAACCCTTAGTAGATTTTTTGAATAACCTGGAAAACGGCACTGCCAAACCTGTATATGAGCGGCCGCCCGCATCCGGATATTTCACGTCTGCCGGCCCCGCGATTTGATCTATTGGATTTGAACGCATACGGTTCCATGTCCATCCAGTATTCCAGAGGCTGTCCATTTCACTGTGAGTTCTGCGATATCTGGACGGTCTACGGCAACAAACCGCGCTTAAAATCGGCGGGCACGCTTCTTCGGGAAATTGATGCGCTCTATCATCTGGGGCTGGCGAGGTCCGGTATTTATCGTCGACGACAACTTCATCGGCAACAAAAAAAGGGTTAAGGCCGAACTTTTGCCCTGCGTTAAAATCCTGGCAAATCGAGCATGATTATCCCTACCATTTTTTTACCGAAGCCAGCATCAATCTGGGAGACGATGAAGCGTTGTTGACCGCTATGCGCGAGGCCGGCTTCAATCAGGTTTTCATAGGGATTGAAACCCCTGATCCCAAGGGGCTTGAAGAAGCCGGGAAGACCCTGAACTTAAAGACAGATATGGAAAAATCGATCCGGGACAATCCAACGACACGGGATGGAAGTGATGGCCGGGTTTATCATCGGGTTTGATAATGACAAGGAAGATATTTTCGATCGTCAAATTGCTTTTATTCAGAAAAACGCCATTCCAAAAGCGATGATCGGCTTCTTAAACGCCCTTCCCGGCACCCGCCTTTATCAGCGGTTGCTGACGGAAGGGCGGATCTTAAAGGATTCCATCGGCAACAACACGCACAGCATGACCACTAATTTTAAAACCGTTATGGACGCGGAACGGATGAAAGAAGGATATAAAAAAATTCTGGCCTGTATATATGATTTTAATTTAAAAAACTATTTTGAGCGCTGCAGCCGATTTTTGGACAATATCGAGTATACGGACTATTTTCAGCGAAAAATCCACTTTAACGAAGTGAAGATTTTATTCAAATCTATTTACTGGCAGATCTTTACACCCTTACGGTTTTCAGTATCTCAAGTTTGTCTTTCGGAGCATGATAAAACATCCCAACATTTTTGGGGAAGCCATTTCTTTGAGCATTGTCGGGCATCATTTCCACACCATCACACAACAGACGCTGAAAACGGAAAAAATCGCATTAATCCTCGATGAGAAATACCATTATTTTTGCGGTCTGGTAAATCAATATTCCGCGGAAAGGATGAACAATTCAAAAGAGAATTTTCAACACATGCTTAAACTCTGGGAAGGAACGGACCAAGATACTCAAACAAATACAGCGCAAAATCAACAAAATCCATGCGGGATTACCGTTATGATATCAGCCGGAAGTACATGGAAATCGCAAAACAGATGCGAGAAAAACTGAAGAATTATGAAATCATGGTACAAAGCACCACCGCGCCATCTTTGCAGTAACTGCATGACTCAATTTGTAAAATTCGAAACGAAAACCTCAGTCCCTTGGTAATGCCACACCCTAACAGCTTTCAATTCATCCATTCTCAAAAAAAGCTGCGCTAATCAAAATCAAAAGAATCAACCCGCCACCCGGGTTTTTTCACCCGATGATCACAATTTTACAAGCTGTTGCCCAAATCACATGAGATTATTTCTACGCAATTTTGATGAACTCGTAAAAAGTCTGATTTTGCTCGATGTCGCTCACAAAAGACTTTTTACGAAGCCATCAATTTTCTATTGACATAATATACCACGTAGTGTCACATATTGTCAGGTTGATTTCATGTTGTCTATATAACTAAAATCCAAGGAAAAATTTATGACCAATAAAGAATTTGCACGATTGCGAAAAAAACTGGACAAAACGCAGAAACAGATGGCTCAACTGCTGGGTGTATCCATCAAGGCTGTACACAGCTATGAACAGGGCTGGCGATCCATACCTACCCATGCGGAGAGACAAATGTTGTTCCTGGTTTCCAATAGGAGAGGGAACTCCAAAGTGAACAAGCCGTGCTGGGCTATAAAAAAATGTCCTCCCAAGAAGAAACAAGAGTGTCCGGCTTGGGAATTTAAATCCGGAAAACTATGCTGGTTTATAAACGGAACTATTTGTGACGGCATTGTTTATAAAGACTGGAAGGAAAAGATGAAGTCATGCCGGTCTTGCAAAGTTTTTGCCAATATCCTATGACCCGGCATTTTTCCTGACCCCACAACATACCAAATTCAATAAGAAATTTTTATAATAGTTTGAAATTATGCATAATGTAATTTCACCCCAAAAGGAAATAGCCGAACATGAACCTGGAAAAATAAGAAAGCTAATTGGCGGCAGGGGGAATTACTTCCTTGACAGAATCCAGGGGGAGGCAGGTGTTAATATTTCGGCATGTTTTCAATGTGAGCGGTGTACCAATGCCTGTCCTGTCAGCCATTTTATGGATATTAAACCTCACCAGGCGATACGCTATATTCAACTGGGGTGGCGTGAAGACCTGTTAAAATCCTCAACCATCTGGGTGTGCCTTTCCTGTGAAATGTGTACGACTTACTGCCCCAATGAGGTGGATGTTGCGGAAACAATCAATCATTTGCGCAACATGGCGGCGCACTCGTCCATAACTCCTAAAGAAAAAAGTCTTGCCGTATTTCATCAAACGTTCCTGGAAGTACTTCGAAAATCCGGCAAGGTCAACGAATTCCGATTAATGAATGCTTATTATTTAAAACCGGGCATTTTTCAGGAAAAAATAAAAAACGGAACCCTTAAAGAAGAGCTTCTGTTGGGCTTAGCGTTATTGCGTAAAGGGAGACTCAGAATATTCACGCCCAGGTCCAGGGCCATAAAGGACATTCAAAAAGCCTATCATCAGATTCGCGGAGAGATCGTTTAATGAGAATATCTTTTTATCCGGGATGCTCTCTGGAAGGGATGGCCAAGGACTATTTCCACGCCATTGATGCGGTGTTCGAGGCGATGGATATCGATCTGGTTGAAATAGAAGATTGGTCTTGTTGCGGGGCCACGGCAGCCCACAGTCTCAGCGAGGCGATGTCGGTAATTCTGCCCGCAAGAAATTTAGCTGCTGCTGAAAAAATGGGGCTCGATATCGTTGCGCCGTGTGCCAATTGTTTTAATCGTCTACGGTTTTCCCAGCAGATAATCAAGAAAAAGGTTTTTGATATACCCTGGCATGTTACAGGAGACATCCAGGTCCATGATATGACCCGTTTTCTGGCAGAATCATCGATGATAAAATCGATAAAAAAACGGGTCTTAAAACCTTTAAACGGACTAAAAGTTGTGTGTTATTACGGCTGCCAGATGGTCCGCCCTCCGAAAATTACCGGCTACACAGATTACGAAAACCCCCAAACCCTGGATCGTATTGCCGCTGCAGCAGGTGCTGAAGTGATAGACTGGTCTTATAAATCGACATGCTGTGGTGCAAGTATCGGTATCGGTCGCAAGGACATCGGAGAATCTCTAACCATGCGGATTTTGCAAAAAGCACAGCAAGCCGGGGCGGAAGCCATCGTGGTCTCATGTCCTCTGTGTCAGTCGAATCTCGATATTATCCAAAAAGATCGACCAGATAGAGGAACCCCGGTATTTTATTTTGCGGAATTACTTCGTCTCAGTTTTATAGCGCATGGAGACCCAAAATGGTTTAAAATGCATTTTACGGATCCGGTACCACTTCTAAAGGCAAAGGGGTTGTTATAGAACGTTATGGGATCCTATGTTAAAAGGCCGGTGGGGAAAGTCATTGTTGTCGGTGGAGGGATCGGCGGCATTCAGTGCGCCCTTGACCTGGCGGATACGGGGTTTTATGTCTATCTTGTAGAAAAAACGCATACTCTCGGCGGAACAATGGCCCGCCTGGACAAGACTTTTCCCACCAATGATTGTTCAACCTGCATGTTTTCTCCAAAACTGGTGCAGGTGGCCGGCCATGCGAATATCGAGATTTTGCCCCTGAGCAGGATTCTTGAGTTAAATGGAGGGCCCGGGCGATTTGTGGCACAGATTGAAAAACTGCCCAGGTATATCAACGAAGAAAAATGCATTTCATGCGGCAAATGCGCTGAAAAATGCCCCAAAAAAGTGCCCGATCCGTTTAATGGTGAACTGGCAACACGCAAAGCGGCTTTTCTGACATTTCCTCAGGCCGTCCCTTTGAAATATGCACTGGATGCAGAAAATTGCCTTTATTTAATTAAAAAAAAATGTGGCATCTGTGAAAAGATTTGTCCTGCCGACGCCGTTGAATATAACCAAAAACCTGAAATCTTCCAGATCGAAGCCGGTGCGGTTGTAATATCAACCGGTCTTGAACCGGCTTTGACAGTTCAAGAAGGCGAATTCGGTTACGGAAGGTATCAAAACGTTGTAACGTCCCTGCAGTACGAACGCATGTTATCGGCCACAGGTCCCTATGGCGGACATCTCCGGCGACCGTCTGACCACAAGGTTCCGCGGAAAGTCGCCTGGATTCAGTGTGTCATGTCACGGGATCCGGCCAGGAACAGGCCTTTTTGTTCTTCAGTCTGCTGTATGCATGCAGCCAAACAAGCCGTATTAACACGCAGTCATGAACCGAAAACCGAGGCGACCATTTATTTCTTGGATATCCGGGCTCACGGAAAAGGATTTGACGACTTTGTGGACCGCGCTCGAATCCAACACGGCGTACAATACAGGCGATCCATGATTTCTCAGGTTTATCTGAATCCTGAAAATGACAATCTGACCATCGAGACATTTGATCACCATTTAAACCAAAAAAAGGAAGAGGAGTACGACCTGGTTGTTCTGTCGAGCGGTTTCAAACCGTCGGATGATTTTGTGGATCTTACAAAGCAGATGGGACTGGTCACGAACCCTTACGGGTTTTTAACCACCGAATTTGATGAACCGGTTGCGACTTCCAGGCCCGGTGTTTTTGTGTGCGGCGGTATTGAAGCGCCCAAAGACATCCCCGAAACGGTTATTCAGGCCGGTGCGGCTGCGGCCGAGGCTTCCATACTCATCAGTGATGCCAGAAATACTGCAATAGTTGTTGAGGAAGTTCCCGTTGAAAAGTCCATGGAAACAACGCCCCGAGTGGGCGTGCTGGTTTGCCACTGCGGAACCAATATCGCCGGCGTTGTGGATATACAGGACGTGCTGGATTACGTAAAAACCCTTCCGTCTGTGGTTTTTGCCACCGATTTTATATTTACCTGCTCCACCGAAACTCAGCAGGTCATCGTCGAACTGATTAAAGCGCACCGTCTAAACCGGGTCGTGGTCTCCGCATGTTCGCCAAAGACGCATGAGCCTCTGTTTCGGGATACGCTAAGGGAGGCGGGTTTAAATCCTTATCTATTCGAACTTGCAAATATCCGGGATCAGTGCTCCTGGGTCCATGGGAATGACCCTGAAAAAGCCACCCAAAAATCAAAAGCGCTTATTCGAGCAAGTGTGGGCCGGGCGATACAATTGGAACCGCTGTATGATAAATCGTACAGGATTGTTAATGAAGGGCTTGTTATCGGCGGCGGTGTGGCAGGCCTGACTGCCGCTTTGACCATTGCGGACCAAGGATTTCAAGTGCATCTTGTGGAGAAGAACGACCATCTTGGCGGGTTTACAAGAAACCTGAAGTTTACTCTGGAAGGGCATTCACCTGCACGGTTGATCCGATATCTAATAGAAAGGGTCACGCATCATCCGAAAATTTCAGTGTATTTAAAAAGCAGGCTGATATCACATAGCGGACATTTGGGGGCATTTAATGGAACCGTTCAAAAGGAGGACGGGCCGGTGGATATTCGGTATGGAGCGGTCATTGCTGCCACCGGAGGTCGTCCGTATGAGCCGAAGGCGTATCTTTACGGGCAGGATGAGCGGGTCCTTACACAGGTCGAGTTTTCAAAACGCCTGATGGAAGATCCGATCTGGGCACGTCGCCTCAACAGAGTTGTGATGATCCAGTGTGTCGGATCGAGGGAACCGGATTTTCCCTATTGCAGCAGGGTATGTTGCTGCGCAGCAGTGAAAAACAGTATCGAGCTGAATGAGATTAACCCCAATGCTCAGGTCGTTGTTTTGTATCGAGATTTAAGAACCTTTGGATTCAAAGAACTTTATTATTTAAAAGCAAGAAAGAAAGGCGTCCTTTTTTTTCGGTATATTCCAGAAGAAAAACCACGGGTTTATGATGACAACGGCAAAATGATCGTAGATTTCACGGATCGAAGTTCCCATCAAGACTTTCGTGTCGAGCCCGATCTTGTGGTGTTAAGCTCCGGGATTCGACCTGACGAAGGCGCCAAACAGATTGCCCGTCTCTTAAAACTCCCGACCACCGATGAGGGTTTTTTCCTGGAAGCCCATGTAAAATTAAGACCTGTCGAATTCGCAAGTTCCGGAATTTTCCTTGCAGGATTGGCCCACAGTCCCAGGTTTATTGAAGAGAGTATCACCATGGCCAAAAGTGCCGGCCAGCAGGCCATGAAAATTCTGTGTAAGGAGGAGATGAAGACTTCAGCAGCAATCGCCGAAGTGGATACGAATATCTGTACCGCATGCCTGGTTTGTGTTCGAGTATGCCCTTATGGTGCACCCTTTATCAATAAAGACGGTGTGTCTCAGATTCCTCCGTCAGCATGCATGGGGTGCGGAATCTGTGCTTCAGAATGTCCTGCAAAAGCGATTGTATTAAAGCACTGGACCGATGATCAGCTGTTGGCAAAAATCGACGCTCTTCTGGAGCCGACATTTCAAAAAAAGATAAAAAACAATCAGTTACTGTGTTTTTAGATGGAGGAAGCCATGAATATTTACAAGGATATAAATTCTACTGTTGGTTCGACACCGCTGGTTCACCTCAATAAAATTGCCGATGGGCTGGGTGCTGAAATATTCGCCAAATTTGAGTTTTTCAACCCGTTGGGGAGTGTGAAAGATCGAATCGGTGTTTCAATGATTGAAGCGGCAGAGGCAGAAGGTCTGATACGCTCAGATACCACTATTGTGGAACCGACAAGTGGAAATACAGGAATTTCCCTGGCTTTTGTCTGTACGGTCAAAAACTACAACCTGATTTTGACTATGCCGGATACGATGAGTATAGAGCGGAGAAAACTTTTGAAGCATTTGGGTGCCAAGCTCGTACTGACACCTGGAGCTGACGGGATTATGGGGGCCATTGCAAAAGCCGAAGAGATTCTGAAAAACACAGCCAATGCCTATATGCCGGATCAGTTTTCCAATCCGGCCAATCCGGAAATTCACCGGAAAACAACGGCAGAGGAAATCTGGCGCGATACCGACGGCAAAGTCGATATTCTCATTTCAGGGGTTGGTACCGGGGGTACCATTACCGGTGTAGCCGAGGTGATAAAAGCCCGAAAGCCCTCATTCAAGGCTGTGGCGGTGGAACCTGCCAATTCACCCGTCCTTTCCGGCGGCCAGGCCGGACCCCACAAGATCCAGGGCATCGGTGCAGGATTTATTCCTGGTGTCTTAAACACTGAAATAATAGACGAAATTATTACGGTCACCAATGAACAGGCATTTGAAACCGCCCGCGGGCTGGCTGCTGTGGAAGGGATTCTGTGTGGCATATCATCCGGTGCCGCAGTATGGGCCGCCCTCGACCAGGCCCGACGACCTGAAAACCGAGGGAAGCAGATCGTCGTTGTCCTGCCAAGTACAGGGGAACGGTATTTGAGCACCGATCTGTTTGTTGCGTAACTCCCATTTCTCATGAACCATGCAAATTGACATTTCAATTTTCAGAGTTGGATATCACAACCAATTGAACCGTGGTCAAAACGGAAGATAGCAGAAAACACAGGTTTTGAACTGTTACTTTTCATTCAACACCTTTCGAACAGTTTCACCGATTTCTCGTTTGCCGACTGGTTTTGAAACAAAAGCCTTTATACCCATGGCTTTTGCTTTTTCCTCATCTATCCTGGCGCTGAATCCTGTACAGAGTATCACTGGAATATCCGGTCTTATTTGTATGAACTCTTTGGCCAGCACTTCACCGGTCATCTGAGGCATGGTCATGTCCGATATAATCAGATCAAATTCATCCGGCTTAGAACGGAACAGTTCCAATGCCTCCTCTGGATTCGTCTTTGCCTCAACCTGATACCCAAGACGTTCCAGCATCTTAGTCACCATTTTCACCAGCGATGCTTCATCATCCACAAAGAGTATCTTTTCATCTCCTGTGGGCATATCTTCTGGTTCCACAACCTTCGGTTCTATTTCGTCCTCTGTAATAGGCAGCAACACTTCAATAACAGTTCCTTTTTCAAGCTCACTATTGACAGTAATTGCCCCCTCATGACTCTTGATGATGCCGTGAACCACAGAAAGGCCCAAGCCCGTGCCTTCACACTTCTTTTGTGGTAAAATAAGGGTCAAAGATACGGTCGATAATTTCAGGTTTTATACCATGTCCTGTATCTTTTACTGTCAGCTTAACATAGCTTCCCGGAGATAAATCTTCATATTGGGTTACCATCTCTTCATCAAGGAGAACATCTTCAAACTTTACATCCAGAACTCCCCCTTCTTCCTGCATGGCATGAGCGGAGTTGGTGCATATATTCATGATCACTTGACTGATTTGGGTTGGATCGGCAATTACCGTATCATGTTCACATGAAATGTCCTGACGGATATCAATGCTCGAGGGAAGAGAAGCTCTAAGCAGTTTGAAGGAATCCTTTATGATAGGGCTAAGCGGTACAGGTTTTTTTTCAATATGGGATTTACGGGCAAAACTCAACATATGTCGCACCAAATCCTTGGCTCTTAAGGAGGCTCAGCGAATTTCTTCCAAGCAATTCTTGGCCGGATTCCATTCCGGAACATCATCAATAGCAAGTTCCGTATTGCCAATAATAATTCCAAGGATGTTGTTAAATTCGTGAGCTATACCTCCTGCTAAAGTTCCAATGGCTTCCATCTTATGGGATTGGATAAGTTGGTCTTCAAGATTCTTTTTTTCTTCCTCAGCTTGCTTGCTTTTGGTGATGTCTATCATTGCACCCCTCAATCCAAAAATCTCCCCTTTTCTATATATTGGACGGCTGGACGAGCGTATCCATCGAAATTCACCAGATTTTGTTAAAAGCCGATATTCATTTCCCTCAAGCTTACCAGAAATAATTTGTTCGTATTTCTCCATTATAAAGTCGAGATCTTCTGGATGAACAAATTCGATGAAATTTTTCCCAATAATTTCTGTAGGATGATATCCTATCGAAATTAGCAGAGGACCACGGGCGTGAGCCCGTGGGTGAATGCCAAAGCTAAAATTGGCCAATTCATTTTTTAAGTGCCACGGGCGTAAGCCCGTGGGAATCTACAAAATCGGTCTCTTTATTTTTTTTGAACCCCTGCATTATTCTCTTAATTTTATTTAAGAAGCCCATTTTGTTCCTCACACGTCGATATGAAAAATTTCTACACTCAAGGATTACACCCTTAAAATTAAATCAGCACTGATAAATCGTAGCGGGCCGGCAAATTTTTTTCCTTAAATAATTTAACAGTAAGGAATTTCCTTTTTTGGACACAGATGAACACAGATTATCAAGATTTTTAAATTGCAAAATAACAATATTATCTGTGTATACCTGCCCGCTCGTGCCTCGCATGGCAGGCGGGTCTGCGAAAATCTGTGTCCTATTTAACTTGTTCCGGCCCACTACTTCAAAGAATTATTAACCCTATTCGGGCGCTAAACTTGAGTACTAGCTTGGAGAATTCAAATTTAATGAAGAAACAGCTCTTTAATCAAACCCCATGACAATAGCTTCAACCCTTCGGTTTTGCTGACGGCCGTCATTGGAGTCGTTACTGGCCACCGGATTGGCCTTTCCGTACCACTGGGTGACGACCTGGCCGATACTCACATTGAGTTTGTCGATGAGGTATGCTTCGATACTTTCAGCTCTTCGTCGTGCCAACCCAAGGTTATATTCGGAAGGACCGACACTGTCCGTAAAACCTGTTAGAACCACATACGTACTCGGATTATTTTTTAAGAATTCCCCCATTATACTTAGCTTCTCATTATATTCGGAGCGAACCTGAGTACTGTCAAAATCAAACAGAATATTATCGACTCTAATATCAACCAGCCGATAGATGGTTGTAAGAAATTTTTCGACTCTGGTCTCAATGATAAAAAGCGCTCCGGCCACATACACGGGCTTTTCAAACACTTGATCAAATGGAACGACCCGGGAGCACTCGCTTATAGACGCAACCGCTTTAAGGACATCTTTCTCCAGATCACCTTTAGCAGTGCTGATAACGTAAAAACAAACATTATACTTTTCAGCAAGTCCTCTTGCTATTTCCACCGGCTTTTTGGATCCAGGCATACGACTATACATACCATCGGTGAATAAAAACACCACAGTTCTTCCGGAAAGTCCCGACAGTACGCCATCCAATTTAAGAAGCCCCTGCTGCATTAAGGTTGCTCCCGACGCCTTTTCCGGCAGCTGGTCAATGGCAGCAGCAAATTTATCCCGGTCATATTTCTGCATCATGTAAATGGGTTTAAAGGGGGTAAACAAGTACAACCCTGCATTGTATCCCAGGTCCGGAAGTATCGCATTTCTATCTTTTAATAGCTTTTTGGCGGCATCTAATGTTGTCAATCCGGTATCTTTAAAAGGTGCTTTCATGGAGCTTGAACTGTCAAACAATATGATAAAATTGTCTGCGGTTTTAACAATTTCTTCTGTTATTACAACACCAGGTACCGTTTCTTTTTCAACAACAGCTTCAACGGCAAATGAAACACCAACCATCATGCTTAGAAAAACAAACATCATTACAACTAACTTCAATTGATAATTCTTTCTCATAATTCCACCTCCAATAATTTTAAATCCTTCTTAATGTCTACTTCTTTAGGTTTTGGATACTTGGAGCCCTTGAGGGTCAGATTGAACATCAGACCTTTTTGGCCTAAAACAAAAGCAACGATCGGATCTTTGATATTCGTCGTATCAAAAAAACCGCCGGCCCCAATCTAAATTATAGCAACCGATCCGTCCATTCCGGCCTCCTATCCGGAACTTGCACGGAATTTATTCAGCGCTTCTTGCTGCTGAGCTTGTTTGTTTAATTCGTAGGGTTCGGCTTTGGCGTGTAGCAACGCCTTGCGGTATTCGGCATTGCCGGCATTCACCGCGAATGAATTGTACTTGAACGGGTCGTACTCGGGCAGTACCGAGTTCCACGCCGGCCCAGCAGCCTGCCGATCCTGCCCTGCCAGACGGCGAATGACTGTTAATAAATGGAACCCTTCATCAGGTTTATTTGTCATGTCCGTTATCCTTTCATTCTTTTCTCTGCAGCAATGATGTTTTCAACTTCTCAAGATAATCCGGGGGAAAATACCAGACATCACGGTCAAGATATCCTTTATATTTTTCCAGTCCTCTTTGTTCCGGTGAAAGCCCCAAGTTCAATGTAGTGATGACATCAGTGCTGACCCATGGGTTTTCGTACCAGGCGCTGTGCGAAAAATTGTATGCCTCTGTACCCGATTCCATATTGTTTCACCGGGAAAGGCTTCTTTCAAAACCGTCGAATCCTCTGACTTGCTAAATGATGGCTATTTCAGCCTTGACCGCGCAACAGCCAACCAAACATGAGCATGCCGATCGCTGCAACCCAGCTTCCTGCAACACGCACCACGATCCTCGTCCAAGGTTTTTTAAGAGAAACAATGAACGCTGAGACTATTGCAACAATGACAAATAGTGTGGCCATGATACCGATCAATTCCAGAATACCGGCATCTTCTTTCAGGGTGACACCATAGATCCAAAGTTACCATCAGGCCCCTGTGAAATTTTGTCAAATGGCAATGGTTTTTCATATAAATAATGTCCAAAGAAAAAACAAGCCCATAACCGCGATAAACGAGCCGGCATCTCGCAGGGCTAATCTGCCCGCCGACAGGAAACCCACCGCCACGATCCACCCGCCCAGCCACAGCGCGACCTTCCGGCGGTGCGCGGCCATCACCTCCTCGCTGGCGCCCAGGGCCGGGCCGCTGAGGGTCATCCCCTGGTCGATATCGTCGATGAGTAAACGGACTCGAACACCACGGTCCGCGGCTTTGTACAGTTGATCGATAAACAGGCTGCCGACGACATCGTTATGGATAATGTAATACCGCGTGTCGATACTCCGTTCTGCGACCTGCGCCAATAAAGCACGTGCCACAAAAGCATCCAGGCCGTTGCCCAGCAAAAGGAACCCGGATTGTCCCGGATGGGCAAGCTTTTCAGTTTGGCCTGCTTTACCGCAACGGGTATCGCCCGTATCTGTGTAGGCGTGTGTTTCTATCCGTTCAAAATCGGTCGGCAATGTCGCGCAGCCCCCCATCAGTAGCAAGATAGTTATCGAAGCTGTTAAGCAAAACAGTTTTAACCTATTCATTAGAGGCTCTTTTCATTATCTGTTACTTATTTTACGCCTTTCAGCATCTCCACCGAAAGCAGTGTCAAGTGGTGCTCATAAAGCATGTTCAACAACCCGGACAGTTCTGCCTGATCGCGTAATGGACCGACTAACTCTGTGACAGGTCCCTGGTCCTTTAGGCTGCTTGTCGTAATGCGCAAACCACCCAGTTTTTCAGACCAGCTTTCGTCCAAAGAACCCAGGACGCGAATGCGGTAGTTCCCCAGCCTATTGAAAGGAAAACTTTTTCTGCTTTTTTCTTTTGGCATATTTCATGGTCCTTTGTTTATGATCCTAAGTTTTTTGAATCGAACCTGCGCAAATTGAACCTAATTCCATTTTAGGCCTTGCATCAGCTCAAGCCTCGCTTATTTGGTTCTTTAATGCACGATGGGTGGCCATCACTTGTAGGTTGACCATATATCTTCGCGGATGTCGAAAAAACCTCCGAAAAGGAGTAAAAAAGGAGGGTTTTTAGAATAGATGCATGAAAAAAGGACTGAAAAAGGAGGGGATGGAGGGACTTAATGACAAAAATGAACATTGAACATCGAACGTCCAACATCGAACATTGAATGGGAAAAGATGAAGAAACAGCGGAAGGGGAAGAGGGAGGGACTTAATGACAAAAATGAACATTGAACATCGAACGTCCAACATCGAACGTCGAATCTAGGAAAGATGAAGAAACACCAGTGATAGGGAGGCCGGGAGATAAGGTGATGCGGTTCCAGATTTTGTTATTGACAATATGCGATGAATATGTAAAATATGATTATCATATTATACAGGGAGATTAAAAAATGAAAAAGCGCATATCCGCCACCCGGGTCGTTAGGGAGTTCTCTGAAATATTAAATACAATAAAATTCAAAGGCGTTCATTATATTATTGAAAGGAGCGGAAAACCGATCGCTTCCATGAAGTCGATTGAAGAAAAAATTGATCCTATGACATTGGGTGAACTGAAAAACTTGCTTAAAAAACTACCAAGGCTGGAGAATGAACTGGATGCCTTTGCATCAGATCTTGAAGAGATCTCCAGAAATCAACCGCTTATGTCAACAGGAGATTTATGGGAGTAATATTCGATACAAGCTTTCTTGTTGAAGCAGAGAGACGGGAATCTGAAATCAGCCGATTTGCAGAAAATCGAGAAGAAGAGATTTTTGGAATCAGCGTAATCACAGTCGCTGAGCTTCTTCAGGGTGTGCATCGAGCGGATACAACTAAAAGACGTTTGAAGAGAAGTGCTTACGTAGAGAAAGTCATCGAGCTGTTCCCAATTTATAATTTTGAGATCTCAACTGCCAGGATATATTCAGAACTATGGGCTGACTTAAGCCGGAAAGGTATTCAGATCGGTTCCCACGACCTTATCATCGGTTCTACCGCCCTTTCTCTTGGATTTTCAGTAGCCACCTATAACCTGAGGCATTTTGAAAGGATCGAGGGGCTCAAAATCGAACCCTTGATACGCCAACAATAATTGTTTTTTGATCCTCTAAATCCCCCCTGAAAGAATCCCAATTTTCTTCGCCTTATCCACCGCCTCCCGGCGCTTGCTGACGTTGAACTTCCCGTAGATGTTCTGCAGGTGTCCTTTGACGGTTGTTGTCGAAATGAACAATTTGTCGGCTATCTCATTATTGCTCAGCCGCTGAGCAAGCAGATCCAGAATATCGAGTTCACGATTGGTCAAGGGATCAACCAGGGGCTGGGAGGCAGGGGGACGGGGGGATCAGGAAAAGGTTCTCCTGGATAGTCGCAACCGTTTTCTCGTCGACCGATAATCCGTGGGTATTTTTCAAAAAGACCGATGTCTCTTCCACCATGAAATGCAGGTCGGCAGAGCCGATTTCATTCACCTGACCCCGACCTCGAAGTGTGCTGGTAAGCAGCGGCGGATCACGTCGGGTCAGCAGCATCATGTGCAGGTTTCGAGGTGGATAGGTCAAAAGGGCGCCCATCAGGTCGCGCACCGTTTTTCCACGGATCTTGTGAAAGTCGTCCAGAACAAGAATGAAAGGGTCCTCGATCTGGTCGAGGTCATTCACAAGATACCGGCTCAGGTCAGAAACAGGTGGCAGCTCCGGTGCCTGCAGCAATGACCGGGTAGTGTCGCATGCCCCGGGAAAGGCGTTTTCGATCGCAGCCAGCAGATAGATAATAAACTTACGAAGATCGTTTTCTTCTTCGCCCAGAGATAACCAGCCGTAGGGGCCATCCCATCCTTCAACCTTGAACCGGGAACGTTGAACCTGGAACCTGGAACCTTAAGCCCTACTTGTCAATTGCGGGCTGAATGTCGGTCTGACTAAAATCTTTACCTTTGAAAAGTAACGGTTCACCAGAATATTTTGCCAGTGCATATGCACAACAATCCCCAATATTCAAACCTGCAGGATGGTTTCCCTTTCCATATTTTCTCCAGGCTGTTAGGGCTATCTCCACCTGATCAACGTTGAGGGAAATGATTTCAATTCGAGCGCGATGCAGAAGCAGATCAAGCTCACGGCCGCCGGCTTCCCCTTTCTTGGCCTCAATCACAATGGCACTTTCCAATGCGTTAAAAGCACTGATCATTATTTTGGGATCATCAGCAAGCGCCCGGACAAAAGACTCTGTTTCAGGTTCACCAAAAAGAATAGCAATCACCGCAGATGTGTCGACAACCATTATTTTGGAACTCCGGCGGAATCATAACCCAATATTTCATCTAAAGACCGCTGATCCCGATCGGGAATCGCACTACAGCGCTTAGAGATTTTCAATATCTCTTCCACCAGGTCAGTAGTGGTTGAACGACCGCGGAGACGTTCAAGCCTCTCTTCCAGGGCGAGGGTGATCGCCTGAGTAATTGTTTCGCCACTCTCGGCGGCAATTTCGCGAGCCAGCTTTTCAGCTTTTGGGTTTCTTATGCTTAGAGCCATTTTCCCTCCTGATTGCCGTATATAAAATATAAAAAAGTATATATTATACACCTATTGGCTGTCAACCGAAACGTTATAAAAGAATAAGGTGCCTCTTGCTCTTCCAGAAGGAGACGGAGCCCCTTTCTAAAGAGTGGATGGTCGTCTACCAGAAGGATTGTTGTAGCCATAGCTATTCCCTTTTCCGGTTGTCAGAGTCACCAATGGGAGCGGACAGGATGGCCGTGCACCCTTTGCCCGGCTCGGACACGATCTTCAGGTCACCGCCCAGATCAGCCATAAGTTCTTGGATACTGAACAGGCCGAAACCGCCCTTTTTGATGTCTACCTGAGTCACCGCACGCGGATCGAAACCAATACCGTCATCTTCAACAATGATCCTTATCCTTGTGTTCCTGTCTTCTAAACGAACGCTTACCTTGTTCGCGCGGGCATGTTTAACCACGTTAACGAGCAGTTCCCTCACATTGCGGAACAATATGTCCCGTACGTTTGGGTCTAGTGCTTTTCTGCGGTTTTCAGTGACATTATCGATGAACTCGGTTTTCAGGCTGTGCCTGTTTCCAATCTGCAACTCCAGCCACTCGGATATGGCGGAGGAAAGACCGATTTCATCCATTGCAGGGGGACTCAGTTCAAGCATAAGCTGTTGGGTATCCAACAGCAGGGCGATGAGCGGAGCGTTGCCAAAGTCAATGGTGTCAAACATGAGACGCTTGCCTGCCAGATCCTCAGCTGTCAGTATGCCGGAATCCTTAAGAGTTGCAAATACCAGTGGGGAGTGCTGGAAGATCTGTGCCACCAACACCACGGGGTTGCCTTGAAGGCGGTGCCAGAGCAAGCCGGCGTCAGCTGTTCCTTATTGGGCTCGACCCTGCAATACATCATTAATGTGGCTGGTTTTGGCAATGCGCTGGCGCAATTCCACTTCCAATCCTTCTTCTGAATAGAAGCCCTTCTCTATGGCCGCATAATAACCTGCAAACTGGAACTGGTGGAACCACTTAAGCTGAAAAGTAACCTTATCTAATTGATCATTGATCAATCCCTTGTCACTTTCTTTTTTTGGATTCGCCGCAGGATTAAAAATTATCAAAGCCAATACAATTATGATTAATTTTTCAATTAATTACACCTTTCAAATGCCATTCCCATTTTATCTTTACAAGTGGTGAGCGCTTAAACCCAAGATAAAAATAGAAACCGCCAGGAAGGCAATGGTCAGAGATTTAGGCAGGGTTTTCATAAGCGTATCTGTAAGGTTTCGCCCATCATATCATACTTTCCGATTAGAAGTTTAATATTTTATAACGATACACAAAAAACTATCATAAATGAATGTAAAATCAATAATTTTATGTTTTGGAAGAGGACAAATAGGGAAACCACATGATAAATTCTTCATGCATGGAAATCGCTTGCAAATACATCTTCTTTGCCATACTACAAAGCTGGCTCAATTCTGCCTTGATTCTGAACCTTTTCTGCCCAAGTTCTGCCTGAGCCTACAAAAAGTAAGCCAAGAGAGGTGCTCTAATACAATGATATGATAGATTATAACCCCCAAGATCCACACATCCCTTTACGACTGTTTGACAGCCACTGCCATCTTGATGACCGGGCATATGGCAACGATATCGATGACGTGGTCCATCGTATGCATGCCGCTGGTGTTGTTTCGGCCATGATCGTTGGAACAACCCTGGAGCGTTCCATAAAATCCGTTTCCTTAGCAGAATCCTTTTCAGAACTGTATGCTTCAGTAGGGATTCATCCCCACGGTGCAAAAAACTGCAGCGAAGAAACGCTTGAAGATCTCAGAAATCTTGCCAAGAAATTTAGGGTGCATGCCTGGGGAGAGATCGGTCTCGATTTTAACCGAATGTTCTCTCCGAGAAAGGATCAGGAAAAGTGGTTTGTCCGGCAGCTTGATGTTGCCGATGAAATGGATCTGCCGGTTATATTTCACGAGCGCGAGAGCAACGGTCGATTAATTGAGATCCTTAAAACACATTTTAACAAAGGCCGAAACGGGGTTATACACTGTTTTAGCGGGGATAGGGATGATTTGGAACAGCATCTCGATATGGGCCTTTATATCGGTATCACCGGCATCGTTACCATCAAAGGGCGTGGTGCGGATTTGCGCAAGCTTGTACCTTTCATTCCTGTGGACCGTATCCTGATTGAAACCGATGCCCCTTATCTTATACCTGCACCTGAAAAAAACCACATCCGTCGGAACGAACCGGCCTTTGTCCGATCTGTTTTGTTTAAACTGGCAGAAATAAAAAAAGAAGATCCCGCCTGTCTTGCCGACAAGATTTGGAATAACACCTGCCGCCTGTACAATGTCCGGTTTTAGTGGAAATCGGAAGAAGTCTCATGGCTGTCCCGGCGTTACCATCGGTAGAAGTGGGGTCTATGCCGGTAATGCCCATGGCCGCGGGGTCGCCCATAGTAAAAGGAAAAGTTAGGTACAACCGGGCATCCCCACCATCCGTAGTAATACGCAGGCGGTGGCGGAGGGGCGTAATACCGGGCCCGGGGTGCCGGAGAACCACAGATTTCTTCGACGGTCTCCTTTACCAGCTCGCCATTCTCCCAAACCCGTTTTCGCACTTTCTGACAATTGGAATCATCGGTTTTTTCGGGAATGGCCTCAACGGCGTGTCCGTTTTTATCATAATAAATCACAGGCTTGCCTTGCTGGGCTGCATCTCTGGCTGCCTGGTAATCTTGATCTGCCGCATTGCCCACCAGAGCGCCAAGAATGGTTCCTGCGGCCAGTCCGATTAAAGTGCTCTCCGTATTGCCTCCAATGGCCTGGCCGATAAGCGCTCCCATACCGGCGCCGACTGCGGCCCCTTTCTGAGTATTGTATCGGTCAGGGGGATAGTGGGCACATGATACAAGGAAGCAGGATAAAGTCATTGTTATTATGATTAAATGATATTTCTTCATTGTTCCCTCCGATGAATCATCCGATCTTTTTGGCCGCCTTCAGGCTGCTTGGGGGGTATTCACATAAAATCCATGTTGTGTTCATCACATGACGATCATTTTCATGAAGGATAACGCCTTTTTCATTTCAGATTTTTGTTTTGCTTTATAATTAGACGCCCGAGGGAAAAAATAGTTTACCGCACGAGAGAATTGATGGCGTTCTTAAAGCCGTAGATTGTTGGCGCACCCAGCTAGACAACTGCAAGAATCTGACCGATCCGTTTGCCTTTGATTATAATCCGCTAGAAGCAATCTTTAGACATGCGAGAACGAATAAAAGAAAAGGCGAACTGGCTAAATCCATTGGCAGTTCGCCTTACGGGCAGAGGATCATCGGTTGACACATCGTGATCCATGATTTGAACAGAGTTATATTTTTTTCAGCATCGCTTTTAAATTAGAGTTCCGGCCACTTCAATTAAGCCTGAATCGCTTATAGACACAAATTATCAAGATAATCCACTTTTGCAAGAATGATGTGTTAAAGCTGAAGTTGTGACAGGGTCTTTTTTAGAAGATTGGCAGAGTTCTTCAATTCCTGCTCTTCTCTAGACCAGAGTTCCATTTCCAAGTGCTTTACAATGCCTTTGTACCCCACAATAGTCGGCACACTGAGGCATACATCCGAGAGACCATATGTACCTGTTTGCAGAGAGCTCACAGGAAGCATCCTTCTTTGATCCAATATGATAGCATGAACGAGAACGGCAATAGCCGTTCCCACAGCCCAGCCCGCACCACCTTTCAACCGAATGACCTCAGCGCCACTCTGGCGCGTCCGTTCAAAAATTTTAACTTTGGTAGAGGACGAAAGATCGGGGTGATTCTTCAAAGAGAATCCATTGGAGGTCGCCGACGACCAAATGGGCACCATGGAATCCCCATGTTCTCCCAATATCAGGGCATTTATTTGGGTAGGAGCGGCTTTAATCGTGTCGGCAATGAGAGAGCAAAAACGGGATGTATCCAGAAGGGTACCAAGACCAATAACTTGACTGGGAGGAAGACCGGTATGTTGGATGGCAAGATATGTTAGAATGTCGACGGGATTTGAAACCACCACTAAGATAACGTCTTCCCTGAGGCCTTCTGCTTTTAAATCGTTGATAATAGACAGAAAAAGCGATGTATTTCGATTGATCAGATCGAGTCTTGATTCGTCCGGTTTTCGGCGTAAGCCAGCGGTAATGATAATCAGGTCGGATTTCGCCGCTGCTGTGATGTCTCCCGAATATATTCGCTGGTCGTTTAGAAGAGAGCTGCCGTGTAAAAGATCCAGAGCCTCCCCCTGCACCAGAGATTCCGCGATATCATACAAAATGATTTCTGAAATAATACCACCCCACTGCAAAGCATAAGCTGCGCAACAACCGACACGACCACCACCACCAATAATAGCTGCTTTCATTTATTATATTCCTATAAGCCTTTAAGACGTTCAACCCCGGCCATGGCACAGAGAATATCGTCCTCGACACTGCCGCCACTGACTCCGATGCCTCCGATAATCTCGTCTTGTTGTTTTAAGGGAAATCCACCCCCGAAAATGACGATTCTACCACCATCTGCATTGTGAATCCCGAAAAGGGGCTGGCCGGGCTGAGATGCAGATGCCAGGTCATGGGTGGGTATTTTAACCGCCACGGCAGTGTATGCCTTATTGAGGGAAATATCGATACTGACCAAAAGGGCATTGTCCATACGCTGTTGGGCAATCAAATTGCCTCCGGCGTCCACAACCGCGATTACCATGGGAACACCAATTTCTTTTGCTTTTTTTCGAACCTCTGCTATTAATTCTAAAGCGATATCAAGATTCATGTCCATAGTTACCCCTCCATCGTTTATGAAGATATTGAATCGCACTGCTTCCCAACAAGACGGGTTTCCTGCAAACAGCCAACCACTAAATAATCCTGAAAGATTCCACCAGCGCACAGCGTCGTTGTCGGGTGAATGTACGAGCTGAGGTTAATCCTTCTCCGGTTGGTCCTGCAATGGTAAAGGCGGTGTGTCCCTCACCGCCGAGTCCAATACCCGCGTAGGCAGGCCCATTCTTTACAAATATAGTTGTTTGTATCGCCCGGGCGAATGCAGTCATATTGTCAACGTTCGTGGAATGCATAATCGCCGTGTGCCGGTTGCCCTGTTCCACTTCCACGCCCAATCGGATTCCTTCCTGTACATTTTTTACCCGTACGATGGGCATAATCGGCATCATCTGCTCCAGCCAGAAAAGGGGATGGTCTCTAGAGGTCTCGAAAATGGCCAATCGGTATTCCTCGGTCAGGTTGATGCCGATTTCATTTAGAATCACCTGCACGTTCTTACCGATATATTTGGCGTTGATATGGCCGTCCGGGGTAACAACCAGTCGGGTCACCTTTTCCGCCTCTTCCGGAGTAAGGAGATAGGCCTTACCGGTTTCCTGCATGAATTTGATCAGGGAATCGGCCACTTCATCCACTACGATGACCTCTTTTTCGCAGGTACAGAAGATATTATTGTTGATGCTTGCACCATTTACAATGGAGTCCGCAGCCTTTCGGATGTGTGCCGTTTCATCCACCAACGCCGGCGGGTTCCCGGCCCCGGCGCCAATCGCCTTTTTACCGGAAGAAAGCACCGCCTTAACCACCGGCATCCCCCCTGTTGCCACAAGCATGTTGATTTTGGGGTGTTGGATAATCTGCCCGGCTGTTTCTAACGTGGGTTCCCGCACACAGGAAACGAGGTTCGCAGGCCCCCCGGCATCCATGATTGCCTGGTGAATGACCTGGATGGTTTTCAGGCTGGTTTCCCGGGCAGAGGGGTGTGGATTGAAAACCACGGCGTTTCCTGCCGAAATCATACTTATACTGTTGTGGATAAAAGTTCCTGTGGGATTCGTAATTGGGGTGAGAGCGCCGATGACACCCACAGGTGCATATTCGAGCAAGGTGAGCCCATGGTCTCCGGAAATAACTTCCGGTTTGATGTCTTCAGGTCCGGGTGTTTTTGTAGCACAGAGGATATTTTCTCTGACTTTGTCTTCATATCGACCAAGCTTTGTCTCCTGTACGGCGAGTTCAGAGAGAATTTCATTATTATCTAAAATGGCTTTTCGAATGGAAGCAATAATCTCGCTACGAACCTCGAGAGATATTACCACCAGTCTTTTTTGGGCCTCAACAGCGTTATTTACGGCTTCGTCCACTGTGTCATGAATTCCTGTGAATTCATCAGTCCCACGGTCTTTTTTTTGCACCAGCTCTTCCAAGACTTTCTGTACCACATGGGCGATGAGCTCGTTATTGGCAGCCATAATCATTCCTCCTTAAGCAAATTTCGAGTTCGACGGGTGACTTGTAAAACAGACTCAAGTGCACCAATAATTCCGATCCAAAACCCCCGGAAATAAGTGGGTAACTGTCTTTATGAAAACAGACGATCCTTAATACATTACTCCTTAACCATTGACAGGCATATCGCACCGGTCAGAATGAAGATATGACCTGTCGGAAGGGGATATCGTATTTCCTCCAGAGCCTCTTGCAATTTGTATCCTAACCGATCAATTTGATTTTCTTGCATGTAGCCGGACGGTAAAGATTCCTTGACATGCTCTGACCACTGTTCCATTGCTTTCAAGGCATCGACAACAGTTTCTGCTATCTGAATGTCTTCTTCTACGGTCCCACCGCTAATACCCACGGCACCGACCACGTTTCCCTTTAAACGTAACGGAAGGCCTCCTCCAAAGAGCACGATTTTGCCCTGGTGCGTATACTGAATACCATAGAGAGGTTCTCCGGGTTGAGCAAGTTTTCCCACTTCATGGGTCGACTTGCGTAAAACCGCAGATGTATAGGCTTTCGAAACGGCAATTTCTGTGCTCGCAGGCAGGGTATCATCCATACGCGCAAAAAAAATAAGTCCGCCCTTTTCGTCTACGACGCCAATTGCCATGGAAACCCCTACAGCCGAAGCCTGGACTTCAGCAAAGGCACCTAGTAAGCGTGCCAGGGAGTAAGAAAGCTTCATCATGTTTTGTCCTCTTTGATTGCACTCTCGATGACTTCACGGACAATATCCTCGATAAGCGCATTCACCTCCAAAGACCATGCCAGCACAAAAAGCAGGTCGCCCAGTCGGTTAAAGTAACGAATCAGATCACCATACACCCTCTCTTCTCGATTCAAAATAACAATTAAGCGCTCGGCACGCCGGCATACAGACCGTGCAACATGAAGAGCGGAACTATCCAAATACTTTCCAGGAACAACAAAACCTTTTGGAAGTCCATACAGAGCCGTAAATTTATCAATCCATCCTTCCAGCTTCTCAGTATTGTTTTTGCTGATACGCCGTTTTAAATCGGATAGAGCCTTAGAAGTTGAAGCCAGCTCGGCACTTGCCACAAATATATTTTCCTGGACGTAATAAAGGATGGATCGTATCGATTCCTGGCAGGTTAGAACTCGGACCAGTCCCAAGTGGGATTGTAATTCGTCCAAAGTGCCAAAGGCCTCAACCCGCTTGTCTCCCTTATCGACGGTTTCTTTGCTCAGGAGTTGGGTTAGTCCTTCATCTCCCCTGCGGGTATATATTTTTCTTGAACTGTTTTCCATGGAACTTTCAGATTGCTATCCTAAGATGCTATATTATGACGCTAAGCGACCTCCTCAATATCAACCTGGTCAATGATCCCGATAATCGTAGCATCCACGGGGCACCGATCATTATCGACGGCCAGGCGTGCCCCACTCCCCCGTACGACCACCACCCGTTCGCCAACCCCGGCTCCTACAGCGTCAATAGCTACGAACGGATCGCCGGACGGTTTATTTCCCGAACATTCCAAGGGTTGAACGACTTGTATCTTACTGCCGACCAGAAGTTCATGTTTGCGGGTGGCAACGATAGTCCCTATTACTTGTGCAATTAACATTACTTTTATTCCTCCTCGTTAGGAGTCATATTGCATCTTCCCTATTAAGGTTTACACCATATTGATTGGCCAGATCGCGGGCCAGAGGAGTGACAACAGCACCAGGAGACACCGTAAGATCAACTCCCAAAATATATGCTTGACGAATCTTGGCCGAAGTAACCACACTTTCAAAAATATGGATAGATGAATTTAATTTCTGTCTGGTTTTTAGGGGTCCTCCGGCTTTTGAACCTTGTTCACCTTTAAGAAAGTAATTCACTGCCTCTCTCAGCATGTGAGTATCAGTCAGGTAACAACCGTAATTGTCGATAATTTGTAATCTTTTTAAAAGCGCTTTCCTAAGCGCTTGACTTGATTGACGGGAGCCGAATTTTTGATTCCAGTGCGCCCCATCGGGGTGGGCAGCTGTTTTGGAAGCCAAAACCGTCTTGCCAAAAAAAAGGCCATGCAAAATTAGATTGGTCGGCAAATTGTCTGCAATGAGCATAGACACCTTCGAGAGCGTATTCAAACTCAGCAGGGGGACAATGATGGCGTGAGCCTCTTTTAGGGCAAGTAGCCATGTTGAGGGTTCCACAAAACTAACGTTCGGAAAACCGGCCAACTGATCTCTCATTTCCCGGCCATACAGATCTTCGGCATTTTGTGAAAAGGCCATCTGAATCCGATAACCATCCAAAATCAGCCCTCGGACCTGGGAGGCGGCTTCCTGGAAAGCGACGGTCGCACCGGTAAAAACCGTAACTAAGGTCCCCCTGCTTCCGTCGGCACCCATTTGTTGAGCTATTCTGCTTATTACGGCGGTGACAATTTTTTGAAGCTTTTCATCCGTCATAATTATATCTCACCCCGGACCAGACACTGTTTGTTCAATTTTTTAAACAACTCAATGCAATGCCCAAAGGGGTTACAAGCATTGGATTGTTCGGCCTTTCTACCGACAATCCAGTCTCACTTTCTATAACTGTTTCAATCCCGGGGAAACAGCTGGTCCCCCCCACAAGGTATAAGGTATCAACAGGATAGTCTCTTATGTGTCTTTTGACGATGCTCGCCATCTTTTCAAATACCGGTGTTATCAATGGCAGGATCTCAGATTGACGCTCAGGGTCTATTTTCATTAATTCTGCTTCATGCACTGGAATTTTAAAATGACCGGCAAGAACCAGATCCATGTGAATTCCGCCTGTCGGCTCATCGGCTGTATAAATGACCTTACCATCTTTTATTACGGAGATGCCGGTAGTTCCCCCACCGATATCCACGACTGCCCCGTCGGTAATCTCTAATACCATGGAGGCCGCCGTTGGCTCATCAATCAATCCCATTACATCCATGCCAACCGCTGACAGGACATTGCCAAACACCTTGGCAGTTCGTCCGATTGTTCCGGGAGGATAGGCCGCTGCGGCAGATCTGATTGAGAAACCGGCCGCCCTTAATACATCAACCTGTTGGCGCAAAATATTAACAGCACCTGAATAATCAAGGACCACTCCATCCCGAATGCTGTATTGGCTGCGCGTGAGCACTCCGGCTAAGGGGTTGCCCCGGTGATCCACAACAGCAGTGACGATATAAGCAGTGCCGAGGTCAACCCCTGCAAACAACAGGTCCTTACGCGAGCAGTTGTCGGTAAGTGACAATGCGGCTTCAAAGGTTGCAATCCGCTGGTTTGCCGATTCACTGATTTTCATCGGATTAGGTTTGATTAAGTTTCCTTTCCCGTAATTCTTTCTGAATCGCCGTCTCCGCCGCACTTGAAGCACGTTCAATATCCGATTGTTTTCCAGCCAGGGATAACCGACCCACCGCACCATATGTTCTGCAATCCACGAGAGTGATCTGAGAATTTTTTTCAGCTTCGTTGGCCGCAAGCGTAATATAAGCAGCAGGCTGAACTTCAAGAATGTAGAGATCCTGCCCGGGTAGCAGCATTGAGCAGAGCCGGGAGACATTGACCATCTGGGCGTGGTAGGCGTTCACTTTATGGATCACCTGAGAACTTAAAATTTTTGGTTTAAAACGATCTTTAATGGTAAGCCCCAAAGATTTGAGTACTGCGGAACCGGCATGTTTCACGTCTGCCTGTGCTTCTGAATGAAACTCCAGCACACCAAAATGCCGTTCTACAACCATGAGACCCGGACGTATATTTGCTGCCTTTACAGCGGCATCTATTGCTCTGTTGATCACAACTCCGGGGGAGACTTCTACGAGTATCGCGGCCATTCCCGGAATAGGAATATATCCTCTTGCGTTGGCGCCTATATAGGCTGCAAACTGGGGCTGTAGGCGATCCAAATATACATAAGAACGAAGATCAGGCATTTTACACTCCTTTGGTAAGGGGAAACTGTTTAGGGCCTTAAACCTGACAGACACTAAAAACCTGTTGCGATATCAATATGCTTTTATGTTTTCATGGTGTCGGATTTTTTGGCTTTCCCTTTTGGTTTTGGCTTTTTTTTCAGTTTAGCCGTTTTCTTTTTTGAAGAAGGTTTCGGTCGCTGTTTCACTTTTAGCCTTTTCTTTTGCAAAGGCATTTTCTCTTTAGACACATCTTTAGCCTCTTTTACTTTGGAAGGCCGGGGGAGTGTCGATTTCGCTGCAATTTTTTCTGTCGGGGCAGGAACAACAGGAGGCTTCGGTTCGTCGGTTTTTGTCTCAGAGGGAGGCGGCCTGTCTGAGAACGCTATATGAACTTGTCGATCAGGTCTGGGAATTACATGGACAGCCACTACCTTTCCAACTTTCCGGGCCGCCGCCGACCCAGCGCTGACCGCAGCCTTAACCGCAGCTACGTCTCCC
>PVMK01134032.1_pt1 | contig 53560 bp, 48 predicted proteins | sample 1853481 | NCBI WGS metagenome assembly PVMK01 (sample SAMN08533507, study PRJNA380276) | Marine sediment metagenome, whole genome shotgun sequencing project.
ATTTTCTTCAATTTCCAAAGAACAAATTTACTATACCCAACCCTGTTATGGCTATTTTTCAGGGCGGAGTAATTAGAATATGGGGAAACAAATTTGTAGATCCAGTTATTCGTCCATAAAAAAACCCCGTTTCCTGAAACTGGGAACAGGGCATTATTGATTCATGAAACCTCCACTATATTAAGGTTTTATTTCTCTTTATGTTTTAATCTATTTTTATAGTTGTGAATAACATAGTCATCAATCAAAAACAATCAGTGTTTTTAGCCTCGCAATCGGATTTTTGCGATTCCAAGTATCCAAACATATTTTCTTGTTAAACTGTGCCCAAATTGTGCCCGTCAAGGTCAAATATTTCCAAATAGTTCCAAACGAAACCAAAAGTTAGTTGAAAAAATGGAATAGAATCAACTGCTTGTAATTACGACATTTTTGTATTTTAAGAATCCTGGTCTTCGAATCCGTAGGCCGCAGGTTGAGCATAGCGAAATCCGCCTTTGGAGGATTCGAATCGGGCCCCCGATGATCGGGATTTTGCATCTAATTTTAATAAATTGTGGAGCTGAACGGGCGTACCACAAAAGTAAAAAAGTCGGGGTAGAACAACATACCTCGGCTTTTTTTTATGTCTTGAATAAAAGAGATGTTTAAAGCGCTGGTAATTGGTGGACCCAAATTCCTTTGACCCGATGATCCCGGAATTCGCAAAATAGCGCGTGCTGAATGTAAAAACGACGGAGGGAACTCAGGGAACGTTGTTGACTAGTTTGACTTAATGAATCTCAACTGCTTTGTCCTATGCGAAATATAGGACACAGATTACAAAGTTTTTCACCGAGTCAATTTTATACAGTAACGTGCTGAGGACGACGAGCCGGAATCCCAGTCAGCATTCCGTTTGCGCTGATGTCTTCGTCGATATCGGGCCAGTGCACGCCTTGACCGTCCCCGATAAGTTCCCATGTATTCCGTTGTTCTGCGGTTGCATCCGACAAACGCCATGACCACGCAAGCGGTACGCTGATAACACGACCGTCTACCAGATAAGCCGTAATCGTATCTTCGGTAACTTCGATGTGCATTATGCGGGGTTCAATTGCACTAACCACAGTGTTCATACCAAGCCTCAATGATTTTTTCCGTGTTTGCCTGAATAATCCGGCGAATACGGTTCAATTCCCTACTGGAGAATCCATGATTTTCACTTAAAGCAATAGGCTCAAGCCAAAATTTACCCACTTTGGCATCTCGATTTGGAATAATTGTGTCCGAGAAAGTTGCTGCCCAAGCTATTCCTTTGATCGGAGCAGCTGGAGGGGCATTGATTAACACGATCTTTATAGATCATTTTCAGAATATGGCTCGGGGTCATTTCATTATCCGTAGGCTTGAAAGACTCTATGACAAAGATTTGATTCGACAGGAATATGATAATTTAGATATATGATTTTTCATGTTCACAAAATTTATAATCTACATCACCTTCACCGATTCAGGACATTGATTATGTTGTGGCGTTAATTTGGGGATGGATTGAGCGGCGGCTTTTAAGAAAAGAGCGCCTGCTACCATTTTCGACAACTTGCTCCCCCTCTCTCACATAGCCTCCAGCAGCCTCTTGAGGAACATGCCGGACGCCTTAAAAGGGACAACTCTGATTTATTGTATTTGTTTGATACGCCCAACACATCATCCTGGCTTTCATCTCAACCGAAGGATGAACCGTTGAAACTCAAAGCTGTCCAATCTCTTTAATTCAGATGAATTATTTTAGAGAAATGGCAATTTAAGTTGCTTATAATAATTTGAGGAGGTTAGGAAACTCAGAGGCCCTGACTTCGAATCCGTAGGCCGCAGGTTGAGCGCCAGCGAAATCCACACTATTTCCCAGCATATGGATATAGATATAAGATGGCTCCGAGATGTTCCCTGAAGATTAAGAGGGTTCGACGCGCTTTTTTAAGATTATCTTATTTTTACCTTCAAACCTCTGATATTCGATATCATCCATCATCTTTTTTATCATATGAATCCCCAGTCCGCCGATATTAATCGAATCTAAATCCTGCGATATCTCATGGCTTTTTGCATCCAGTGGATTAAAAGGTATTCCATCGTCTTCGACTTTTACAACCAGCGTTTTCTCGAATTTTGCCAGTGAGAATTTTATCTGGTGCTCTAATTCGTCTTCGAATCCATATGAGATAATGTTGGTAAAGAGTTCATCCAGGCCTAAATTAATTTCGAACAGGCATTTGGGGGGCAACCCCATAGGCTGGCTGCAGTCTTCCAGATGCCGGCACAATGTTTTTAATTCGGATAGATTGCTTTTGAGCTCAAAACAATAGTCACGTTTCGTCATGCGTTTTCTCCTTTTTGGGAACACAGCGTTTCTACTGGAAAAACAAAGTCTATAAACTTTTTGGTACCCAAAAAAAAACCAACTCCAGACTATAAATAAACCAACTTGAGACATTCGTTTGGCAAGTCTTCAGAATGATGCAAAATTAAAATAAGATTGAATTCTCTGGTATTATTTTTTTCGACATTTAAATATATAATCTCAAATTGTTTAGTTGTCAATATTTTAATAATAAAAATACTTCAATTTTCAAAATATATTGGTTGCGAATTATAATGATCAATCTATCACAATCTTTCCTTAGCTCTTTTATGCTATAATCATGGGCAATATCCGGGGCGACACATCTGCCCAAACCGCTTAGATGGGGAATGATATTTCTCCACAGATAAGAAGACGTGGGATTGCCATGAAGTAGGACAATTGGATCACCGGCTCCTTCATCCACGAAACTTGTTCCTGTTTTGCCAATGCCCGAGAATGCCCGGAAAACTTATGGGGCCATCCGTGCATCACTGGAGTCCAAAGGGAAGCCCATCGGGAACAACGAATTGTGGATCGCCGCGCACGCTAAGGCGGAAGCCCTTACGATAGTAACCAACAACGAGCGAGAGTTTCAACGCGTACCAGGTTTGAAGGTCCAGAATGGGGTTGGCAGACGAGGTTTGTGAAATTCGTCATGTTTTTTATGCAATGCTGGGGTTTATTTTGATCCCGCGTTTTTGGCGATAACCAGCCACCATGTGCCAGAATGTCTTCACCATATTTCTCGAGGGTTTTCTTTCCCACACCTTTGATTTTTTTAAGATCCGTTCTATTGTCAGGCAAATTAACGACGATCTGGATCAATACCCGCTGATGCAGGATCTGGAAATGGGCAAGGCCTTGTTCCTTGGCCTTACGGGAACGCCAGTCCTTAAGATGCCGAAACAATTCCGGGTGTTCAATGTCTGACTCGCTGTAGACCGGGGTTTGGGATTTTTTTCCTTTTTCAGGGATAAAGGCAACCTCAGCCTTTGATATGGCGCGTAGATAACGAGAGAGAAAACCCCTTCCCACAGGATTTTATCCCGGCAAGTTTTACAAGAATCTCCTGTTTGAGATTATTCAGGGCATTGCCGATTTTTTGCCGATTTCCTTGTTATCTGTTTCAAACTGGAACTTTTGCACAAGATCATCAAAAATCAAGGAAAATTTATCCTGAAACCATTCAGATGCTTTGCCGATTCGTTCCAGAATATAGGCATCGGATTCAGGCAGGCCTTTATTTTAAAAATGGTTCGCAATTGCTGATTGAATTTTTCACTGACCGCAAAAATCTGCTTCTCAGCCATTTCCCGCAGCCGGACCATATCAGACACGCCGGAGATCTGACCAGACCGGAATTCCCTGCCAAAAGCCGGACAAAATAGTTGAGGCGGTTGTGCAGCAATTGAAAATCAAAACACTCCAGCAGCAATTGCTGCTGGTAGAATACTTTGGCGGCCTGAAGCCGGTTTTCAGAGGGCAGGTTCTGCCTGGCCTTTTCAACAAAGTTCAGCACCGCTCGTCTGTTTCAATGCCCCGGGATGGGATGGGCGAGCTGAGCACCATACCCTCCAAAGTTTTACAACGGCTTAACGCCACGTAAACCTGGCCATGGGCAAAAGCGGATTCGGCATCAATAACCGCCTTGTCAAAGGTCAGGCCCTGGCTTTTATGGATGGTGATGGCCCAGGCCAGTTTCAGGGGAAATTGCTTGAATTTGCCGACGATATCCTCTTGGATTTCCCTGTTTTCCTCGTCCACCTTATAGTTAATATTTTCCCATTCCACGGCGTCTACCGCAAGGTCTTCGGACTCGCCGGGGCAGGTAATGCAGATTCGCCGGCCGGCAATGGTTTTTATTTTACCGATTTTGCCGTTGTAATAACGCTTTTCAGGGAATTGTCATTGCGAAGAAACATGACCTGGGCCCCTGCTTTGAGCACCAGTGTGAACGGGGTCGGATAGGTGTGCTCCGGAAAATCTCCTGAAACCTCGGCGTCAAAACAATACTCTTTGCCCTTCAAAGCAGAAAGCCTGTCTTTGTTAATGGTGTCTGCTCTGTTGTTGTGGGTGGTCAGGGTAATATAGCCCTGGTTTTTTTCAGGGGTAAAATTTTCAATATAGCGTCGATTGAATTCCCCAATGGAGGCTGCTTCAAGCCGGTTGTCCCGGACCCGATTAAGTAATTGGATAAAGCGCGCATCGGACTGACGGTAGATATGCTTTAATTCAATGGTAACCATTTCGGCCTGGTCAAGGGCATGGCTGCTGAAAAAGTAAATCGACTCATAATATTGCTTTAAAAGCTGCCATTCATCCTGCTTTGCCACAGGAGAAAGCTGGTGCAGATCCCCGATCATGAGCAGTTGCACACCACCAAAGGGCTGATCATTGCGACGGTGCCGGCGCAGGACCGCATCCACGGAATCCAGCAAGTCGGCCCGCACCATACTGATCTCGTCAATCACCAGCAAATCAAGGCTTTTTATAATCCGTTTTTTTTCTTTACTGAATCTGAACAAGCGCTGCCGGCTCTGTTCATAGGCCTCACTGCCCGGAATAAATGGGCCAAAGGGCAGCTGGAAAAAAGAATGGAGGGTGACGCCTCCGGCATTAATGGCCGCAACCCCGGTTGGGGCTGTGGTGATCATCCGTTTTGCGGTATATTCTTTCAACTTATGTAAAAATGTGGTTTTTCCGGTGCCTGCTTTTCCTGTTAAAAAGATATGACTGCCCGTGTATTGAACAAAGTCTTGGGCCAGATTCAGTTCATGATTTTGCGACGGTTTACAAGTCATATATCCTTTTCCTAATAAGGCAATTAGGGAATTATGATAGCATGGTACGAGTGCTATTTTATTGATATTTATGGGGGAAAGTACAATTTATAGTTGTTTTCGAGGTCGATTTCGCCCTTTTCAAGGCTAAAAGCGGCGTTATGGGATTTCACTGCTTATAAATCTTTTAGATCCAAGTATAAATATCAGTAAATGGGTCGTAGCGAGTCAGAAATGTATCTGACCGATCCCTCAAGCCCCGAACATTTTCGTTAACGGCCTCTTCAAACCATGCGTATTCGTCATATCCAGTTATTTCATATCCGATTTTTTCCTGACTGAATACTTTATATTTTTCAATACGAGCCTTATCCATAATTTCCTCCTTCCCTTAGCTCGTAATGGTTTGAAGTTATTATATAGTCAAGGATTGTCAGTCCCTAAACTCATCCTGGTCGCTGTAGGGTTTATTGACCCAGGGAGTCGTAAAGGGCAATGTAGCGCCATCTTCCTGCCGGTACTTCCGGCAACTCGCCGGCTTTAGCGGCACGCTTTTCGGTTTCACTCAGGAATCTGCTCAGCAGTTTGTGATAGGCTGCCAGGTCTTTGGTTTTCATCTGTTCAATAGCTATCAGGCGTTTCTTTTTTCTGCATTGATTATCATCGCCGCAGGCGTTCTCTATATCTTCTTTGCTCAGACCAATCGCGGTGCAATTCTTTCCAAAAAAACATCGGTCCCCTTTTATTTTTGAAGCCCACATCTGAAAAATTGCGGCTGAAGCCGATAAATAAAGGGCGCCCTCGTCGGCCGCCGGATCGGTGGTCTCGAAAGATTCTAAATTCGTTTGAATTTCACCGGCAGCCGTTTGCAGCGTTTGCTCCTGGGTCGTAAATTGCGGGTCCTGGAATGGACCCCCCGGCCTTATCCAGCACACAATAAACCATCCAACCGTCGACAAGGGCTTCAAGGTTGGCAGCAAACAGAGCATCGCGAAGATATTGCTCATTTCCTCTCTTGACGATTTCATTGGTCTTTATAAATTCTTTTTGCATCAGCCGCGCCATCCCCGGGCGTCCCGACTGCAGGTAGATCATGGCCTGCAGAACGTACAAGTGCTGTGTTAGCCTTGAATCAGCTTGAGGGTACTTGACCTGGTAATCCCGGATGGCCCTCAGTGTCTGGGCAAAGGCCTCGTCATTGGGCTGACAGGCGATATCTTTTTGATCATTCGGAGATTGGGGTATGGCGGACGATAAAAATTCTTGCCGGTAGAGTTGATGAACGTTTTGCAGATCAGCGGTTCGTGGTGTTATGGCCGCGCAGCCGGCGACATACAAAACCAGGACTAAAATTAATGCGAAATTTACTGATTTTTTCATTTTTTACCTCTTCTCAATTTCAGCAATAACCCCGTCGGTAAGCTTTTTGATTTTAGCCTGATCGGCGGTGTCGATATCAAACGGTTTTTTGAAAAAGGCCAGCATGATCCTCTCCAGAAATAACGGCAGGGTTTCGCCGTCGATGCTGTTACCGATTTCGGCCCGGGCCGAATCCAGCGCCAGGTTCATCAGGGCCTGGGTGACACCGGGCTCGATCGTGCCATTGATAAACAAATTTCCGCGGCGAGCCACGGCTGTCAGGCTGCGTCGCAGGGACTCAACCAGAACCGGGCCGGCAAGCAAGTGGGTGGGGTCTTTTTCGATACCTTCCAGCAGGCCAACCACCAGCGGTTGGACCATGTCTTTGGCCGCAAATTCGCCCCAAATTGTGGGGTTGACGGCCACGGCCTGCAAGGCGGCCAACAGGGCATCCTTGCGGCCCTGGACGGTGAGCAGTCGCTTGAGGCTGTCTTTGACAAGGACACCACTGACAGAGTTGAGAATGGTCCCAAGCCGGTCTTCAATTTCGAGCAGCGCCAGATTGTCATTGGCTGTCCGGCAGGCGGCATCCAGAACAATAATGATATCCTTGTTGCTGAAGCCGTCTTTGACCAGGGGTGCCGCCGCCTCGAAAACCGCCTGAACCATCGGGGCCGCGAATCGGTTGTCACGCACCACCAGTTCCGGATAATGGCTGAGTACCGTGAGACTGTCCTGAACCAGTTCCCGAAAGGTCTCGTTCGTAAGGGTATCTTTGAGTTTGACGGCGGCTAATGTGCCCGCGAAAGTCGCTATTAGTTCAGTGGTAAAGGGTTTAATTTTGGCCTCGGTTGCCAGGGCCGCGGGATTGGCCGCAATCGACTCCAGGATCGTGCGGTAGAAACCGGCAAATATGCTGCCTGACGCCAGCTCTTGATAAAGAGGTTTTGAGAGGCAAGCTCATTGATTTTATTCGCCATATCCGCAAAGACAACGGTCAGCAGCGGATGGCCGCTCAATTTGCGGTGGAGCAGGGTGTCCACGTGGGCGGCGCCGACGGCCAGCCCGGCTTCGAGCACACCGAAAACTGCTTCGGGATCGCCTTGAACCAATTCCGGAAAATTATTACCGAGTTCTCTGAGGGTGGCGGAAAGAATATCTTTTACAATAGCATCGGCGCTGATAAACGATGGATCATCGGCCACCTGGCGCAGGAAAGCGGCCATCAAGGCTTGAAAGCCATCTTCGGTGATTAAGCGGGCGACAAATTCATTTCCCAGCTGGCCTCTGACTTCGTTAAGGGCACCGAAAAGTGCCTGCAGCAAGGGCTTGTTGGGTACAATCCCGGGGTTTTCCAGAACAGCAATTGCCAGGGAATTGAGCAGCTGTTTATAGATTTGCTGTAAAGAGTCGTCGTCAAAATCATGGTTGATGGCGAATTCCCCCAGCAGATCTTCAACCACGGAGGCGATCCGGGGATTGGAGATAAAAGTTCCGGCATTCTCGCCGAGCACCTCCAGCAAGATGTCGGCGGTTGTCAACAGGATACGGGTCAGGGCTGTATTTCGTGACAACCGGTCGGATTCAACGACGTAATAAGCCAGGCGCATTTCCTCGGAAGGACCGGTGCTGGCGGATTTTCGCCACTCGGCGTCATTGGCGTCAGGCGCCCAGCGTTTGGGTTTTACTTCGGCGGCCTCAAAATACAGTGCGTAACAGTTACTAATCTCCCCCGGAATCGCTGAATCCGTTTTAACAGCGGTTTTAATCTCCTTAAAAGTCCGGGTGAGATCATTTAACGCCAGTATAATCCGGCCCTGGTCGGATTCAAAAAAACGCAGCATGTCGGAAAGATGCGCCATATGGTCAGTCGGTGGTTTTGGAAGGCGAAACGGCAAGCCTTCTTCAACTGTACTTAAGGCCAGGATGGTGTCGACGCGGTAACGATAACGAATTAATGCTTTGATGGCTGAAATTGCCAGTGGTGCCGTAATTGGAAGTGCCATTGAAGCCTTTCTAATTTAGATCTGGGTTTTATTAAATGAAAAAAATAATCGACTGGCATGTTTGATCGCTGTTTTAAGGATGAAAATTCACGACATCGCTAATTTTAGGATCAAAGATAGAGGCATTAGAATTTAGCAGTAGAGAGGTCGAGAATTTAACAAATCAATTTCGCTAGAAAGCGACAATTAACCTTAGTTGACTCCGTATTACATTGTAGTAAAAATTGTCAAGCTTTTTTCATATTTGTTCAGGGGGGCGGAAATCAATCATAACCTATTGGGAACCCCTATAGAGAAAGGCTTCGAGCGCCTGCCTCCAAAATTGAAGGGCGTTGTCCAAAAGGGCCACAGAAAAATCACTTGAAAAAGCGCTTGATTTTGCCATTCAAACAATGAATGATAGAACAAGATCCGCTTCTTCGGACAAGACTCAAAAAATTCTCGTGTTCGCAACAGGAGCCGGGGGTCGGATTTTTTGGACTTTCCCGCATTAACCATCGAACTTCCTGTGACCACAACCATTATGCTCCGCTTCATAGCAGACATAGCACGGAGTGAAGGCGAACAGATTAGATTATAAATGAACAATAAAAAATGGGTAGTTTACCTGGTTCGATGTTCTGACAACTCTTTATACTGTGGGATTAGCAATGATTATAAAAGTCGGTTGATAGAACACAATTTCGGTAAAGGTGCCAAGTATACAAAATCACGGAGACCTGTTGAACTGGTTGGCATCGGTCCTGAAATGACAAAAAGCGAAGCACTTAAACTGGAATACAGAATTAAGCAAGTGCCGGCCGACAAAAAAATAGCAGCATTAACAAGGAAGGAGAATGGGATGGCAATTTTAAAAAAGGATCTGCACGCACTAAAAAAAGAAATCAAGGCACTCGACAGAAAGATGGAAATGCTGATCAAGGAGTTTGGTAAGGGTAAGAAAGCAAACGTCAAAAAGAAAGTCACAGCAAAAACCGTCAAGGCCAAAACTATCAAGAAAGCCCCACCCAAAAAAGCACCGGCAAAAAAGAAAACCGCTAAACTGACGGCGACCGACCAGGTGTTAAAGATATTAAGGGGACGAAAGAAAGGTGTTGATGCGGCGACTTTGATGAAGAAAACGGGATTTGATAACAAAAAAATTCAGAACATTCTTCATAGGACATACAAGATGGGGAAAATCAAGAGAGTGGGGCAAGGGGTTTATGTGGGCGCGTGAGAGAATCCAGCCCTCGTCATTCAGCTTGGGGAAATTGCTGTGACTCTTTAGCTGTCATGGGATTGCATGAAAATTGGACCCGGGTCTGATTCAGGAATTAAAGAAAATAATGAAAAAACGAAAAAGGATTGTATTCGCATCCTCAACCCCCATGAATTTCATCATCTTCAAGCCTATCGCCGACCGGTTGCTGGCCGACGATAGAATCGATGTCTGGTTTACCGCGAATCACAGTCCCAAGAAATTATACGGGGCGGTTGGCCTTCAAAATGCCAAATTGATCAGGCACGAGCTAGCGGAGCTGAAAAAATTTGACATGAGTATCTGTCCGGGCTATTTTTTCAAACCCAAGCGCACGGCCATAAAAGTGGAGATATTTCATAGCGTCAGCATTGACAATTACTCCGTATCCCCCAAGGCTTTGAGGTTTGACAAGCTCTTTATCATTGGTCCTTACTTGTATGATAAATTCATATCAACGGGCACCCTGCCTGAAAATGATACCCGCTTGGTAAAAATCGGCATGCCCAAGGTCGACTGCCTGGTTGACGGGTCTCTTGATGCATCAACGATCAGAAAGGAACTTGGCATTGATAATGATCTGCCCACGGTGCTTTATGCTCCCTCCCGCTCGGTAACAAGCGGTACATCGCTTGAGCATGCGGGTGAGGAGATTATAAAAACCATATCCGCAATGAACGTCAATTTTATTATCAAACTGCACGATCGCAACTACCGAATGTGGCGCAAAAAAACTCAGACGGACTGGCGGCACAGGCTGGATGAGATAAAAACACCCAACATGAGAGTCGTTAAAGGCTATGACATTTGCCCGGCTTTTTGGATCAGCGATCTACTGATAAGCGATGTCAGTTCGGTAACCTATGAATTTTGTCTTTTGGACCGGCCGGTTGTCTTTTATCATATCGACCAGATGATTGGAGCGGTGGAAAATAAGGAGCGCGACCGCTGGGGCAACGAGATTTCAGATCTTGTGGCCTGGGGCCGTGACTGCGGCCAGGTAGTTAATAATGTTCAGGAATTGAAAGATGCTATCGAATACGGTTTGGCCCATCCCGGGGAAAAAAGTGACATCAGAAAGGAATTTGCTCAAAAATTCTTTTATAACCCCGGCCAGGCAACCGAAAAAGCCGTAGAAAAAATTTATGAATTATTGGAATTAGAACCCGCACTATAAGCTTTTAAAATCTGGCTAAAGCGGACAGGGCCGGCGGGCTGTTTTTTCTCTCCGAACCGGAGGCCAGAACCCATTATTTCGCTATTCCATTGTTCCATCATGCTCCGCCGGCGGATGAACGAAGCAAACTAACTAGTTTTAGAAATTCAGAATTCAAATACTTAAGGAGCCATAAATTGCAGGCAGTGATTCTGGCAGCCGGTAGGGGAACACGGTTAAAAACTGAAACGGACGCATTACCAAAAGCGATGATAGAGATCGGGGGAAAACCCTTGCTGGAGTATTCCCTTGAGGCCCTGGTTCAAAATGGGATAACCGATGTGATTATGGTGGTCGGCTTTCGTCATGAAACCATCACCCAAAGATTTGGAACTCGCTATCGCAGTTTAAGGATCGAATATGTAGTCAATGACAATTATGCCGGCAGCGGCAGCATGTATTCCCTTTCACTGGTCAAAGATTTGATTAAAGATGAGATACTTCTATTGGAGTCGGATTTACTCTACGAATCCCGGGCCCTTGATATTTTGTTGAATGGCGGTCGTCCCAACTCCATCCTGGTTACCGGGCTAAGCGGCTCCGGCGATGAGGTCTACATTTGCGCCAACGCTAAGCGGCAAATTACGGAGTTGGGCAAGAACATTCCGCAGGACAGCAAGAAACGGGCGGTCGGTGAGTTGGCCGGGATCTCGAGATTTGAGCCTAAGTTTCTAAAACTCGTATTTCTAAAAGCACAAGAAGATTTCCAAAAAGGAGAGTTTAACTATCATTATGAAGAGTGTGTTTTTCGAACCAGTAATAACACCACTCCGGTCTATGCCGCGCCGGGTGGCGATTTGGCATGGATTGAAATAGACACTGCCGAAGATCTTCGCAAAGCCCGGGAGCTGATTTTTCCATTGCTTAAAGAAAAATAAAACCAAAATAGTCAGCGGGTATTTTTTGGGGGGGGGAATTATGACAGATATTCTGGAAATCATTAAAGCCAGGGATCCACACGAAAAAGAGTTTGTCCAGGCCGTTCAGGAGGTGCTTGACAGCGTCAAACCGGTGCTGGATCAAAATCCACGCTATCGCCAGGCGGCTGTTCTGGAAAGAGTCGTTGAGCCCGAGCGTATTGTCACTTTTCGGGTTCCCTGGACGGATGATCAGGGCAAGGTGCAGGTCAATCGCGGGTTTTGCGTCGAGATGAGCAGTGCCATCGGCCCTTATAAAACGGCTTTGCGCTTTCACCCGTCTGTGAATCAAAGCATTTTAAAGTTTTTGGCCTTTGAGCAGGTCTTTAAAAATGCTCTGACAACGATGCCGCTGGGGGGCGGGGCCGGGGGCTCCGACTTTGATCCCAAAGGCAAATCCGATGACGAAGTCATGCGGTTTTGCCAGAATCTTATGAGAGAGCTTTACTTACATATTGGTGTCAACACGGATATCGCCGCCGGTGACATCGGGGTGGGGTCACGAGAAATTGGATATCTTTTCGGAATGTTCAAAAAGTTGAGCAATGAATTTAGCGGCGCGCTGACAGGCAAAGGCCTGAACTGGGGCGGCAGCCTGATACGGGCCCAGGCCGCCGGCTACGGTTGCGTTTATTTTGCAGCCGAAATGCTGGCCACCCGTAACATGACTCTTGAGGGACAGCTTTGTCTGGTCTCAGGCTCAGGCAATGTGGCCCAGCACACCACGGAAAAGCTGATTGAACTGGGGGCCAAAGTGGTAACCCTGTCTGATTCGGCCGGTTATATTTATGATCCCGAAGGGATTGATAAAACCAAACTGGCCTTCGTCAAGCGGCTTAAGAATATCCGTCGGGGTAGAATAAAAGATTATGTCGAAAATTACCCCGGCGCTATTCATACCCCGACAGATATTAATGCCGGACCCAACCCCTTGTGGAGCCACCGGGCTTCCTGTGCGTTTCCATGTGCCACTCAAAACGAAATCACTGAAGAAGATGCCTATGCCCTTATCAACAACAATATTAAGCTGGTCTGCGAAGGCGCCAACATGCCCTGCACACCCGAGGCCGCAGATGTCTTCTTGAGCAAGCCGATCCTTTACGCCCCGGGCAAAGCGGCCAATGCCGGCGGTGTGGCGGTTTCAGGGCTCGAGATGGTTCAAAACAGCATGCGCCTCAACTGGCTGGCCGAGGAAGTGGATGAACGGCTTAAAATTATCATGAAAGGAATTCATAAAACCTGCCTGGAGGCGGCTGAAGCCTACGGAACACCCGGCAACTATATCAACGGGGCCAACATTACCGGGTTTGTGAAGGTGGTGGATGCGATGCTGGACCAGGGAGTGGTGTAGGGGAATGACGAATTATGGTCATATACGAAAGTTTAAAGAATGTCACGGCTGCTGGAAGATAAAAATAAGCTGATTCTGCATATCAAACGGGTGCTCCATGGACGCATGCGGCACATCGAATTATTCCCCTTGGTGGGGTCGATTGGGAGACCGCTGCCGGGTGTGTTACTGCTGCTTGGGTCAAAGCCGGAAACAGCCGGATCTGACGGCGAGCCCTGCATCGTTTTCAATAAAAGATCGTTAAAAGTTAAACAGCCCGGGAGACCTCTGCTTCCCGGGCGGCAGCCTGGCCCCGCGGATAGACCCTAATCTGGCAAGGCTTTTTTCGCTGCCGATCACATCTCTGGGAAGATGGAGCCATTGGGCCTACTGGAAAAAAAACCGCACTCGGGAGGCCAAACTAATGTCGATAATGTGGGCCACCGGTTTGCGGGAGAGCTTGGAGGAAATGAGACTGAATCCTTTTCGGTGTCACATTTCTCGGTCCGTTGCCGCCCCAATCGTTGGTGATGTTTAAACGCACCATCTATCCGATGGTGGGTTGGATTGAGCGCCAAAAGCGATTTTTCCCCAATTGGGAGGTGGAAAAGGTTGTGCCTATTCCTCTAAAAGACCTGCTCAATTCGAACTATTATGGGCGCTATCGATTGCGGATGGACAGCAACTCCCAGTGGGGAACGCTCAAGTTTGATTCAGGATTTTCCCTGTTTTCGAGTTCAGGCAAATAATCGCATGGAGGTCCTGTGGGGCGCGACCTACCGGATTACCGTCGGGTTTTTGGAAAATATTTTTGATTTTAACCCACCGGCCCTCAAAACGCTTCCGGTGGTGGAGGGTGCCCTGGACGAAAATTATCTATCTGCATAGATAGCAGCTTAAAGTCATATGCTATTTTTTTGTTGCAACCTACAGAATAATTCTGTAATATACGAATAGAAGAACTCGAGAACATACGAAAAGGAATTTCCGAAATGCGAAAAATTGCAGTGGCAATGGCCAAGGGTGGGGTGGGTAAAACGACTACTGCAGTGAATCTGGCCTACGGACTGGCTTCCCGCGGCAAACGGGTTTTGCTGGTGGATTGCGATACCCAGGGGCAGGCGGCCAAATTTTTGGGTGAAAAGCCGCTATACGGACTTTATGAATTTATTACCGAGCGGCAGGAAAACGGTCAAATCATTGCCAGAAATGAAACCCTGCATCCGGCGCGTCAAAATCTATGGCTTCTCGACGGCGGCATCCGGCTGGTGGAATTAAAGAACTGGCTGGGAGAGCAACCCCGGGATATTCGCCAAACGGTATTGGCCCAAAAACTGGTTCCCAAGGATGGGGCCTTGGATTATCTTATTTTCGATTGCGCGCCGGGTTGGGATGTGTTGAGCGTCAACATCCTGATGGCTGCAACCGAGGTCCTCTGTCCGGTTGCCCTGCAGGGGCCTTCCCTGGAGGGGTTGAAAACGTTTTTCCGGTATCTTCAATCGGCCCAGAAGCTGAACTCCGATCTGCGGCTGAAATATATTTTGCCAACCATGTTTGACCGCCGGACCCGTCACAGTCACGAGATGTTCAACCAACTCAAAAAGCATTTCAGCCGGCAGATGTGCGATCCGATTCATTACAATGTCCGGTTGTCGGAAGCCCCGGCTCTTGGCCGGACAATTTTTGAGTACCGGGCACGGGCCCAGGGGGCTTACGATTACGAAAATTTAGTCAGGAGGATAATGAAAAATGGCAGCCAGGAGGAAAGACATCCCTGATCTTTTTACCGAATCCGCATTGGATCCGGTTGAATCGGCGACCGGTTTTGAAGAACCCTCATCCCAACACCCAGATCCGGAGCCTTTCAACACCGCAGCAGCGCAGAAGTCATCCACTGCCGCTTCAAAAAAAAAGGCCGGTTTCTATCTTTCGGTGGATGTTCTGCAGCGATTTACCCTTAAATTTCATGAACTCAAACTGGCCGGGGTAGCCATAGACAACAAGTCCAGCTTGCTGGAGCTGGCGCTTTCATTTGCGTTGGATGATATGGATCAAGGCCAAGATAGTCGCGTCTTGCAAAGGCTGACGGGTCTTTAAATCCCGCTCCTTGGTAAGATCCGTTTTGAAAAGGCAGATTTATTGGCGAAAATAAAAAAGAGGCTACAGCTGATACTGTAACCTCTTGATATTACTGGTAGGCGGTGCTGGGTTCGAACCAGCGACTTCTACCGTGTGAGGGTAGCACTCTCCCGCTGAGTTAACCGCCCGCATAGCTATTGGATGTTTTATAGATAATGGGTTATTTAGATTAAATCAAGAGCTTTTTTCAACCTGATTTTCCGGGCTGTCCGACCCGGATTCGACATCGGTTTGGCGCAGCGTATCCTGAGCCAATTCGCCCTCCGGTGAGCCATTCTCAGATGTTTCCGTTTGCTGCAGTCTTTCCCCAGCAGCTTTTACACCGCCGGAGGTCTCTATGAGGGTTTCAGATGTCGCGGCGGTGTCCAAAACGTTTAGCGCGCCGCCTTCAGAGGCGGAAGCCCCGAGTTCTTCGATTTCTTTAGGGGTCGGCAGGTCCCGCAGACTTTTCAGGTCAAAGACTTCGAGAAAGCGCTTGGTTGTGGCATATATTAACGGCCGGCCGGCGAGTTCCTTGCGACCCAGAATCCGGATCAGTTTGCGCTCAAGAAGCACGCGCAGCACGCCGCCGCAATCCACGCCCCGGATGTGTTCAATGTCACTTCTGATGATGGGTTGTTTATAGGCGATGATTACCAGGGTTTCCAGGGCCGGTTTGCTCAGGCGCAGCGGTTTGGGCTGGATCAGCTTTTTGATCCATTCGTTATATTCAGGGCGGGTGCGGATTTGATAACCACCGGCCACTTCGTCAAGATAAAAACCGCCTTCACGGGCCTCATATTCGGCTGATAATTCAGTAACCGCGGCCCGGATTTCGGTTGCTTCAGCCGGGGTGAGAATTCTTTTTATGCGATCAACCGTCAGCGGTTCTTCGGCCACAAACAACAGGCTTTCGATGATGTATTTGATATTTTCCATAAGATAAAATGCCTAAAGAAAAAAATGCCTAAATTGCCTAAAATGCACTAAAATGCCTAAAATTAAGGTATTCTGTCTATCCAAACGATCTAAACCATCCTAACGCCATAATCCGGACATGCCGGAACAAAGTACGAAAACACGAAAAGAGGATAAGATAAATTTCGTGCTTTCCAGATTCCGTGTTTTCGTGATGAAAAAAAGTTTTTTCATAAAATGCAAAGAAATTACAATAATAATTATAGGCTTAAATATAAAAAATCCGTAATACACCGGTTTGAACATGTTGGACCATCCGGATCAGGGTGAGTTTGACCATTTCCAGAATGGCCAGAAAAGTGACGATGATTTCAAATCTATCCGGATTATCGGAAAACAACTCGATAAAGGTAATAGACTGTTTGACTTCAAGGATGTCGACGATCTGGGTGATTTTGTCTTTGACCGAGATTTCATCCGCCGACATTTCAACCCGGTGATCGTCGGGTATTCTTTCAAGAATTTTCTGAAAGGCGTCGATCAGTTCGAACAAACCGATTTTAATAAACTCATCATCCGGGCCGCTTAAAAACTCACCACGGTCGGGCGTTCGAATAAATGTTTTTTCGCCCAATAGATTTCGCTCAACCAGTTGATCGGCGACCGACTTCATCTGGAGGTACTCCACCAGCGGTCGGGTGATCTCCTGCATGAGATCTTCTTCTTCATCTTCACCCTCATGGATCGGCAGCAGCATCCGTGATTTCAACTGGGTGAGGGTGGAGGCCATCAGCAGAAAGTCGCCGGCATAATCGAGATTCATGGCCTGCATCCATTCGAGGTACTCAAGGTACTGTTTGGTGATCAGGGCAATGGGGATATCATAAATATCGAGTTCGTTTTTCCGGATCAAATGAACCAGCAGGTCCATGGGGCCCTCGAATATTTCGTCCAACCGGACGCGGTATAGTTCTTCTGGCATAACGTCGGTGTTCTCCTGAACGGGATTCGGTTTTAATGAATTAAACAGGCACAAATTTCCTCATAAATTATAAGTTACCTAATCCGTGTCCACCGAAAATCCGAAACACGAAATCCGAAACAAATTCAAAATTAGAATGCCCCAATTTTCTAAACATTTAAGAGACTACTTCCAATGCACCGCAAAGAAAGTTTTGTGTTTGAAATTTTGGTCATTTATTATTCGGATTTGTTTCGAATTTCGAATTTATAAAATAGTACATTTCCAATACGGTGCTGCTTTTTTTTATATCTTAATTGCGGCCCTTACAACTTTCATAGTTTCTTGGGCGGTTTTGCGGGCGCGGTTGCTGCCTGTGATCATAATTTCCTCTACCAGTTCAGGGCGTGCTTCGTAGTAGGCGCGTTTTTCGCGAATCGGTTCAAGGGCCGTTATAAGACCGCGGGCCATTTTCTGCTTGCATTCAACGCACCCGATCCCTGCCGTGCGGCATTGTTGGTCGATCTCCTTAACCGTTTCCGCGTCCGTATAAAGTTTGTGGAAATCAAACACATTGCACACATCGGGGTTTCCGGGATCACTTCGCCGTGCGCGCTGGGGGTCGGTAATCATGCGGGATACTTTGGCACTTATTTCTTCCGGGCTGTCGGACAGAAAGATGGCATTGCCGTAACTTTTGCTCATCTTGCGTCGATCCAGGCCGAGGATTTTGGGGGTTTCAGTTAAAATAGTTGCCGGCTCCGGAAACACATCTCCGTAGAAATGATTGAACCGTCTGGCGATCTCCCGGGTTATCTCCACATGGGGTGCCTGATCCACACCCACGGGAACCCCATAGGGCCTGTAAATGATGATATCGGCGGCCTGCAGTACCGGGTAACCCAGGAAACCGAAGGTGGACAAATCCTTATTGCTGAGTTCACCAATCTGTTCTTTATAGGTTGGATTGCGTTCCAGCCATGGTACCGGTGTGATCATTGTAAGCAACAAAAAAAGTTCAGCGTGCTCTTTGACAAGGGACTGAACAAACAGGGTGCTTTTTTCAGGGCTAAGTCCGGCGCTGAGCCAGTCAAGCATGATCTCTTTGCGGTTTCTTTCTATGGGTGCCGTATTGTCATAGTCGCTGGTTAAAGCATGCCAGTCAGCAATGAAAAAATAGCAATCGTATTCATCCTGCATATTCACCCAGTTGGCCAGTGCTCCCAGCAGATTGCCCAGGTGCAAAGGTCCTGTGGGCCGCATACCGCTTAAAATTCGTTTTTTTTGGGTCATGAAGTGATGTCTATCCTCCCCTTAATTACTCCGCCCTGAAAAATAGCATATTCAGGGTGATAAATAGTTCTTGGAAAACTGAAGTTTGTTTTTTAACCCTAGGTCCGGCGGATTAATTACTTAATGCTGCGCATTTAATTTTTATGTTTTTCTCTTTTTAATTCATTATAGGTGACTTGGGTTTAAAGAAACATAGCAGCAATGATGCAGATTTTAGGTGTCAGGTGTCAGGGAGTTGAGGTTCTATATCCTGAAACCTGAACACTGACACCTGAAACCTCTGAATATCAAAGCACGCGGTAACATCGACAAAAAATTGTCGATATGATGTCGCTAAGCGCCTAAACGCCGACCGTGATCGGTTACTGCTCTGCGACCAGCTGACGGGCAAACTCAATTTCATCTTTTTTTGATTTGATCGCGCCATCCAGTCTGGCATCCAGAACAGCCTCCAGCACTTGCCGATATACCGGGCCCGGGTTTCAGCCCCATTTTTTCCAAATCCCTGCCTTTTAATAGAGCTTTTCAGGCGGCGCAGATCGGTAAAAAAATGAGATATGGATTTTTTTACGGGCCTCCTTTTTGGCAACCGCCATCATGTAAAGGATCAACTCGGTTTTAAAGCCGCTCAGTTTACGGTAAAGAACGCTGTTAGGTACCGGCAAATTTCGCTCAAGCCGGTACAAGCATCTTTCGGCTTCAAAACGCTCGATGCAAAAGATTTTTTGGTCATCGGGCGGCAACTCGAAACGACGGCAGATCTCTACCGATATATGGGGCTTGCAGTTTCTGATCAGAACCAGAAAATAAACGACCCACTTCTTATAGGATTCATCCAAAAAAAGCAAATCATGCCAGGATAGGACTTTTTTAACCGCATTCAGGATGGTCAGGAAATCTTTGTCACACTTAATCGATGGATGAATCACTTTTAACAAATCAAAGTCATCCAGCCGTCTGATGGCAGCCACCGGATTTTCTTCCTGCAGGATGAGGCGTAACTCGGAAAAGACCCGCTTGCCGCTCAACTCCCTGAAAAAGTCCATGGTGATGGCGTTGGTGATCAACCCGGCGGTTAGTTTGCCAATGGTGAACTCAAAACGTTGCTCAAACCGGATGGCGCGAAACACCCTTGTTGGATCTTCGACAAAACTAAGATTATGCAGCACCCGGATGATTTTTTCCTTGATATCCTTGCGGGCCGAAAAAAAGTCGATTAAGATGCCGAATTTATTCGGATTCAATTGAATCGTCAGGGTATTGATTGTGAAGTCTCGGCGATAAAGATCAAGCTTAATTGAGCTCTGTTCCACTACCGGAAGAGCTGCCGGAAACTTATAGTACTCCATTCGGGCTGATGCCACGTCAATTTTAGACCCATCTGGGAAAATGATGACGGCGGTACCGAACTTTTCATGGGTATGAATCCGGGCGCCCACCATTTTGGCATATTTTTTGGCAAAGGCTATGCCGTCGCCTTCGATGACAATGTCGAGGTCCTCATCGCTGCGGTATAAAAACAGGTCCCGCACAAAACCACCGACGGCATAAGCGCCGAATCCAATCTCATCCGCCACTTCACCGATTTGCTGTAAATTTTTGATCAAGCCGGATGAAAGCCGTTCTTTCATAAACCGGATGACATTGCGGGTATGTGCATGCGGCGGCGCTTTGGTGGGGTCGAGGGCATCTTCCGGTACCGGCTGTGAACGGCGCACGAGGATATTTAAAAGATCGGTGCGGGTGATAACGCCGGCGATCCTATTCTTTTCCATAACCGGCAGAATACGCTGTTTATTGTCGATAATTTTCTTTTGTATTTCTGTAAGGTCAGCATCCAGCTGGACAGTCGCCACTTCAGTGGTCATGTAGTCTTTGACCTGAACCCAGTCCAGTTTGTGGTAAAGCGCTTTTTCGATCACCTGTCTGGTAATGTAACCGCAAAGTTTTTCGGAGGTGTTTATTTTCTCCGTGACCAGGAGCGCGTTGAGATTATAGCGCGTGATAATGTTTTGGGCTTTTTTGCAGGTAACATCGGCCGTGATGGAGATGGCCGGAGAAGACATCAAATCCTTGGCCTGTCGGCTGGCTCTGATCTTTTCGTAGAGGACTTCTACCAGTTTGGTCTCCGTTTGCGCCAGTGTTTTTCCTTTGATAGATGCGGCGGCGGCGTAGGGATGGCCGCCACCGCCGAGGGTGGTTAAAATGGCGCCTGCATCCACTTCGTTAATTCTACTGCGGCCCACGACATAAATTTTGTTTTCCATTCGCGCAATGGCGAAAATGGCATCAATATTTTCCATTTTCACCATTTTCTGAACCAGAAAAGCAAAGTCGGCCATATATTTTTCCATGGTGACGCTGGTGACAACGACTTCGATGCCGTTCACGTAGTAGCGCGTGACCGCTTGAATCATATCGTTTAACAGCACTACCTGTTGCGGACTAAGCTCCCTGGCAATCAGATCGGAGACCACATTTAAATTGGCGCCTTTAGACAATAGATAGGCAGCAGCCAGAAAGTCCCTTTCAGATGTGGAAGGAAATGTAAACGAACCGGTATCCTCGTATATGCCGAGGCACATGATAGTGGCTTCATCGGGTGAGATGCGGATCCTTTTTTTCCTGATAATTTCAGTTAGTATCGTGACATTGGCACCGGTTTTGCCATGGATTTCGATTTCGCCCTGAATATCTTTAGCGCTGGCCGGATGATGGTCATAGATGTGGATCTTAAGGCCGGGTTTGTCCAGCAGGTCGGCTAGTTTGCCGATGCGGCCGGGTTGGCGGGTATCCACCAGGACCAGCTGAGTGACGCTCTTGAAGTCGATGCGGTTGATATTTACCATATTGAATAGATATACCATCGAATCGATGAAAAAATTTTTCAAGTTTTTTTCCTGGGAACCCGGAAAGACTACCAAAGCATCGGGATACAACTTTTGAGCGGCAAGCATGGAGGCCAACGCGTCAAAATCGGCATTCACGTGGGTGGTTATAACCGTAACATCTTTATCTTTAACGATTTTATTCTTAGTCGGCACTGTGGCAATCCGTGTGTACAAACGTCGTAATTAACTTTAAAAATAAGTCAATCCTTTAATTTCTCAATCAGACCCGGGTCCAATTTTCAAGCAATCCCATGACAGCTAAAGAGTCACAGCTATTTTTCAAAGCTGAATGACGAGGTCTGGAGTTTCTTAAAATGACCCTTTTCCCAAACATTCAGACACCGTAGGGTAACATATTCAGCCCGGTATTACCACTAGCTTATTCCCATCGGGTGACCTGTTTATGATCTTGAAAATACAAGTTAAGCCTATTGAATCCAAATAGTTGCGATTCTTGACTTTCCAGTGGGGGTATAATATGATTATTTCGATGGTGGAGAAAAACTAGGGATCTAAAACCGAAAGGTCTAAAATCGCCGAATTTAAAAAATGTTAGCCGACGCCTTTGGGTACTGATGCCAAAGGCGTTTGCATTTTAAATGATTTAATCTCTTAAAATATGATAAAAACCTTAAGTTTTTTTTTGCTCCAGCCGATAATGACTCTGAATATGTATTGTCGCAATGATGCTTGCTCGGGTATTTAAAAGCCATGGCTGTATTGAGATGGACTTCATCGCCGAATTTAAAGAGCAGGCGCAGACCACCGGCCATTGCGTCTTATATCTAATCATCAGGGAGGATTGATCATGCCAGTTTACCTGTGGGTGGGCAAAAATAGAAGTGATGTTACCCAAAAGGGCGAAATTGAAGCTGCCAGCGAAGACGCGGTAAAAGCACAACTGATTCGCCAGAAAATTACGCCGACTAAAATCAAGGCCAAGCCCAAAGACCTTTTTGAAAACGTTGCCTTTCTCCAGCCTAAAGTTAAAGAGCGTGATATTATACTTTTTGCCCGACAATTTTCGACCATGATCGATGCCGGTTTGCCGATTATCCAGTGTCTTGACATTCTCTACTCCCAGCAAGCGAATGTCACCTTTAAAAAGATGCTGAAGAACATTAAGGAGTCCGTCGAAGGCGGGGCTACGCTGGCCGAAGCCTTGAAAAAGTTTCCCAAACAGTTTGATGACCTCTTTGTCAATATGATTGCCGCCGGGGAAGCCGGAGGTATCCTGGATGCGATTTTAAGAAGACTTGCCGCCTATATGGAAAAGGCAGCCAGGCTCAAGTCTCAAGTAAAAGGGGCCATGACCTATCCCATCGTCACCCTTATTATCGCCGTCGCAGTTTTGGCTGTTATTCTGGTATTTGTGATTCCGGTTTTTGAGGAAATGTTCGCCGACTTTGGTGGCGAGCTTCCGGTACCCACCCAGATTGTTGTGTTCATGAGTGATATGGTCAAAAGCAAGATTATATACATTATCGTCGCTATTTTTCTGTTTGCTATCGCCTTTAAAAAGTTTCACAGCACGGAAAGAGGGGAGGATATAATCGACGCCTTACTTTTAAAAATTCCTGTATTCGGGTCACTCTTGCGGAAAGTGGCCGTTGCCAAGTTTACCCGAACCATGAGTACCATGCTGGCCAGTGGTGTGGCAATTTTGGAGGTATTGGATATTGTCGCCAAAACAGCCGGTAATCGTACCGTCGAAAAGGCGATTTACAATGTCCGTTCAGGCATCGCCGAAGGTCGCACCATGGCCGATCCGTTAGCCGAAAGCGGTGTATTTCCGCCAATGGTTTGCCAGATGATTGGGGTCGGTGAATCCACCGGTGCCCTGGATGCCATGCTGGAGAAAATTGCCGATTTTTACGATGAGGAAGTTGATCAGGCGGTTGACAACCTGACGGCCTTGATCGAGCCCTTTATGCTGGTATTTTTAGGCGTGACCATCGGCGGGTTGGTTATTGCCATGTATCTTCCCAATATTCAAAATGGCCGGAGCTGTCTAGCTATCTGTGCCGAAGGACAGCTGAAAACAGCGACCCAAAGGTGCGGTCGGGTCACTCTTGGAGCAGAACCCATTGCACCGTTGACAGGCTTTGCCATTTAATGCCCTTCAATTGCTATAACCGTCTCGGAATTTCATTTATTGTAATCCAGCTATATATTGCCAGTTTCTTACCGCTATGGATCACGCATTCCAAATGCCCGAAAAAGACTTTAAAGATAAGTTGAAATGGTTGATGCTTTTTCGGGTTCTTTTTTCAACGCTTTTGCTGGGCTCCTCAGTAATCTTGCAACTTGGCGACTCACCTCCGCCCATAGGCCCCCCACTCAAACTTTTATACGGTCTTATCGCCAGCATATTTTTTCTGTCAATTTTATATGCCCTGGTGCTCGAGCGCACGAAAAAATATATCACCTTTGCTTATGTGCAAATTCTAATCGATACTTTGATCGTGACGGTAATATTATTTGTTACCGGGAGTTTTTCGAGCATTTTTTCTTTTCTGTACCTGGTTGTCATCATTTATTCCAGCATGTTACTGTCCATCAGGGAAACACTGGTCATTGCGGCGATTTGCAGCATTCAATACGGTGTCATGGTGGATCTTGAATACTATGGTATTATTTATCCCTTTGTTGCTGAAAAAGCGATGCTGGCCTCAAGCCACCCGTGGAACCAGGTGCTTTACAAAATTTTGATAACCATGACCGCCTGTTTCGCTGTTGCTTTTTTAAGCAGCTTCTTATCAGAGCAAGTTCGAAGTACACGAAAAGAACTGCGGGTAATGGAGAGTCACGTAAAGCGTGTTGAAAAAATGGCAGCCGTCGGTGAGATGGCCGCCGGGTTGGCGCATGAGATCAAAAACCCGCTGGCTTCGCTGACCGGGATCCATACAGCTTCTCAAAGAGGATATCCATTATGATCCCGATCATGACAGGCTTATGCATATTATATTACGGGAGGCAGATCGTTTAAGCTCACTGGCAAATAATTTTCTGATGTACGCCCGCCCGCCGGCCGCTAAGGTTGAAACCATTGAATTTGATAAAGTTTTAATCGAAACCGCCGAGTTATTTGAAAAGGACGCATCCCATGACGGTCGCATCACAATAGCCAAAAACATTCAATCCGGTATATGGATATCAATGGATCCGGTACACCTGCGACAGATTCTCTGGAACCTTTTGCTAAATGCCTCAGAAGCCATTGATGGCCAAGGCGTGATCGACATTGAAATGTATGGGTTAAAAAACAAACGCGCCTGCATCAAAATTACGGATGACGGCTGTGGGATGTCGTCCGAGGAGCTTAAACCCATTTTTGATCCCTTTTACACCACCAAACCCAGTGGTACCGGTCTCGGCCTGTCAATCGTGCACCGCATTCTTGAGGCCTATGACTTCTGGCTCAATGTTGAAAGCGAGGTGAACAAAGGCACAACTTTCACTCTGCAGTTCAAACAGATTGATTCGCCGACATAGTCCGCCAGGGCACGTCATTTAGACAGGTAATTGACTGAATAGACGAGAGTTACTTGCTTAATGAAAATCATGAAAATTCCAAGCACCAAAAACCAAATCCCTGGCCCAGACCGAATTAACGCCTGAAGTATTTATTGTCTCCACCTCCAAGCCCGAAACGGAAAATGATATATAACAACCAAGTCGCACCAGGGCGGGCTCAAATAAATCCCAATGAGCCAAATTCAAAATTCAAAACAGATAGAATGACCGCGTGACATCGAATAAGTGGCAGAAATGTTTTGGTTATTGAAATTTGGAATTTCGATATTGTTTGGAATTTGAGTATTGTGATTTGGAATTTTAGTACCGTATCCGGCAAAGCAAATCGCTTCCAGTTGAATCAGTCAAAGCTAATTTTGACGTTGCCCTGCTCACCTACCAACTTGATCTTGACAGTTCCCGGCAAATAAGCTATCAAAAACGATTTAAATTTAGTAGCTGTGAACCTAATCTTCTGCATCATTGGGCGATGAAAACCATGGAAAAAACTAGTGAATTGCTGCAAAATCGAAGAACAAAAATTGAAGAATTAAAAAAGAACCGGATCAATCCTTTTCCCAATGGATTTGTCGTATCGCATACGGTTCGTGATATTCAAAACGCCATTGACCAATCATCTGAGACATTGACGCAGGATGCACCGGTTTTCATTACCGCCGGACGCATGATGGCCATCAACCGCTTCGGTAAAAGCGCCTTTATCCGTTTCAGGGATCGGACCGGGCAGCTTCAGGCCTATGTGAGAAAAGACCGCATCGGAGACCCGGCTTACCGGATCTTCAAACAGCTTGATATCGGTGATTTTGTGGGGATAAAAGGCGGATTGTTTCAAACCCGCACCGGTGAATGGACGCTATTGGCCCAGGAGGTAACTCTGCTGTGCAAAGCCACGCGTCCGCTGCCGGAGAAATTTCATGGGCTGCGTGATCCGGAAAAGCGTTACCGTCAGCGTTATGTCGACCTGATTATGAATGCAGACGTACGGGAGATTTTCTTAAAGCGCAGCCAGATTATTCAGCAGATTCGCAGATTTTTTATCGAGCGGGATTTTCTCGAAGTAGAAACACCTATGATGCAGCCTATCCCGGGCGGGGCCGAAGCGGCTCCTTTTAAAACCCATCATAATGCCTTAGGAATGGATCTCTATCTGCGTATTGCCCCGGAACTGTATTTAAAACGCCTGGTTGTCGGAGGCTTTGAGAGAGTTTTTGAGATTAATCGCAATTTCAGAAATGAAGGGGTGTCCACCCAACACAATCCGGAATTTACCATGCTAGAATTCTATCAGGCCTATGCCACTTACGGTGACCTGATGGATTTAACCGAGCAACTGATTGCCGCAATCGCCGTGTCGCTTAGCGGATCGGCCCAGATCAGCTACCAGGGCCAGGAAATCGATTTATCAGGAAAATGGCGCCGGCTGTCACTTTATTCCGCGCTCGAGGAACTGGGAGGTATTGATCCGACTCTTTTAAATGACAAAGAAGGGCTCCTCAAATTTGCTTCCCACAAGGGGGTAAAAGTTACCAAAACGGGACAGCTGGGTAAGGTGATCACCAAATTGTTCGACGCCCTGGTGGAGCCCCAGTTGATTCAACCGACTTTTATTACTGAATATCCCGCCGAAGTCTCACCCCTGTCCCGGCGCAGTGATCAGCAGCCGGATCTTACTGAAAGATTTGAACTTTTTATCGCCGGGCGCGAAATTGCCAACGGATTTTCAGAACTCAATGATCCGGTTGACCAACATGAGCGGTTTCGCCAGCAGGTCGAGGGGCGCCAGGCAGGTGATGAGGAAGCGCATCGCATGGATAACGACTATATTGAAGCCCTGGAGTACGGGATGCCGCCGACCGCCGGTGAGGGCATCGGCATTGATCGGTTGGTTATGCTGCTCACTGATGCCGCTTCCATCCGGGAGGTCATCCTCTTTCCGCACATGAAGTCCAAAGAGTGAGGGATTGAGGAATTGAGGGATTGAGGGATTGAGAAATTAATAGATTAAGGGATTGAGGGATTAAGGGATTAAGGAATTGTTAAGAGATTTATGGATTGAGGAATTAGATTGACACAGGGGCTTCAGCGATGCGTAGCGCAATTCGATTGTAGATCTATGGGGTTGAATTATTCATCGGGGGCCGCTACCTGAGGGCCAAACAAAAGCAGGCCTTTATCTCCCTGATTACCATCCTTTCAACTGCAGGGGTGGCGGTGGGAGTAATGGCCCTGATTGTAGTTATAGCGGTGATGGCAGGATTTGAGGCCGACTTAAAAAGTCGCATATTAGGCGGGCAATCCCAGGTGATCCTCAAACGCCATGGCGGTGCTTTTACACAATACCGCCAAGTGCTCAGGGAAGTAGAACAGATTGAAGGGGTCGAGGCCGCCACCCCGTTTATTCTTTCCCAAATCATATTGCGGGCCAAGCATGGGGCATCCGGGGCGGTGTTAAGAGGAATTGACCCCAAATCAGCCGGAAGGGTTATGACAACCCTGCAACAGGTTAATTTGCCCGACCCGGCAACCGTTAAAGCCCCTTCAAAAGATATTCCCGAGATTCCCGGTATCGTTTTGGGACGTGAATTGGCCAGAAATCTCGGGGTTGTTGAAGGCGATGTGGTCTATCTGATATCCCCCCGGGGCCCCTTGTCACCCATCGGGCATGTGCCGGCAATGAAACAGTTTCGAGTCACCGGGTTTTTCGAATCCGGCATGTATGATTATGACCAGACCTTTGCCTTCATCAATATCATTGACGCCCAGAAAATAATGCGTATGGGAAATTCTGTCACCGGACTTGATATTCGAGTCACCGACATATATGACGCCAGAAATGTTGCCCAAAAGATTACTGCCAAACTGAAGTTTCCCTTCTGGGCCATCGACTGGATGCAGATGAACCGCAATCTTTTTAAAGCGCTGAAGCTGGAAAGAAAGGTGATGTTTATCATATTAACCCTCATCATTCTGGTGGCGGCCTTTAACATTGCCAGCAGTTTGATTATGATGGTCCTGGGCAAAACACGAGACATCGCTATCTTAAAAGCCATGGGAGCCACCGAGGCCAGCATCCGAAAAATATTTGTTTTCAACGGCATGGTCATCGGTACGGTTGGCACATTACTGGGATTAGGCCTGGGGCTGATTGTCTGCTTTTTGCTCAAGCATATCAATGTCCATGAATTGGCTGGCGATATTTATTATTTTACGACTTCTCTGCCGGTAAAGCTTGAAATATTAATGTTGTTTCGATCATTGCCGCGGCCTTGGTGATATGTTTCCTGGCAACCCTTTATCCGGCTCGACAAGCATCTAAACTGAATCCTATTGAGGCCATCAGATACGGATAGTATCATCCTAACCCGGATAAACCGGAAATCCGAAACTCGCCTGATCTTATAAAATTGGCCGAAATCCGAAACAAATTCGAATCATCAAAATTCAAATGACCCAAACAAAAAAAGTTGAACGCCCGCTCAGATTTCTCTGAAACTTGGATAGATAGGGATCTACAAAGATGCCAAAAAAATTCTTGCCACTAAAAACAACTATTTCAGAACTAAGATACTAATTAAGCGAAAACACTCAATTAGGCGATCAGGTAAGCCATGCCACAAGAGAATATAGAACAAAGTTCCGAGCAGATCCAAAGCTTTATCACCGTTCGTGACATGAACAAAAGCTTTACCAATGGCAGCGTCAATATTGATGTCTTAAAAATGCTTAATTTTGATTTGCGGGCCGGTGAAACGGTTGCTATTGTGGGCGCCTCGGGTATCGGTAAATCTACCTTGCTTCATATAATCGGCACCCTGGACCGACCGGACAGCGGAGAATTGCTGTTTAGAGGAGAAAATGTTTTTTTGTATGACGATTTTAAACTGGCACGGTTTCGCAACGAGTCGGTGGGATTCGTATTTCAATTCCATCATCTTTTACCCGAATTCAGTGCTCTCGAAAATGCCATGATGCCGGCCCTGATTCGGGGCACGCAGAAACAAAAGGCGACTCAGGCAGCAGAGGAAATTTTAGTCCGGGTCGGACTACAGGATAGATTGCATTACCGTGTGGGGAAACTATCCGGTGGAGAACAGCAACGGGTGGCCCTTGCCAGAGCATTGGTTTTAAAACCGCCGGTGCTGCTCGCAGATGAACCCACCGGCAACCTGGACAAATCCAACAGCGAGCAAATTCACAGCCTGCTGATGGAACTGAATCGGGAATTCTCGATGACATTGGTTGTGGTAACCCATAACACGGAACTTGCATCTTTCATGTCCCGCCGGGTAACTATTGCTGCTGGAAAACTGACACCCATGCCGTAACCTGCTGCCGGCAGCAATCATTCATCGCTGTTGCTGTGACCATCAGAATTTTGCTCGATGTATATGACGGCAAAAGATAAACCTCCCCCATAAAGAAAACCCGCCGGGCTGGTTCATTCTAACGCCGCACGAACTGAGCAGCTATTCTAAAAGGATTTTATGATTAAGCGCGTATGCCCGTTCCTTCTATTGTTAATCTTTTTGATAGCTGAGGGTTGCCAATGCGCAGCAAACCGTCCGGGTTATAATACTGCCTTTTGAAGTATATGCTCAGGAAGATTTGTCCTATTTAAAGCAGCAAATTCCCCAGGTCATTAAAACCCAACTCGAGCAGGAAGGTGCCCGGGTACTCATTATGGACAATCAGACCCTCGCATCACGGCAATTGCGGACAGACAGTGTTGCCGCCATACGCCAAATCGGTGTTGAGACCGGCGCCCAGTATGTTGTCTGGGGAAGCTTAACCTGGCTGGGGCAGAATTTCAGCCTGGACTCAAAATTGCTTTCATCTGACAAAGTTGAAGATCCGCATGTCTTTTCAGCCGAAGGCGAAGGGGTCGAAAATTTGCCCGCCACTGTAAAAACATTGGTGCAGGCGATGGCCTTAAAACTATTTAAGCGGGAAACGATTGTCGAGGTTCAGATCAAAGGTAACCAGCGTATTGAAGAAGATGCCATCCGCAGAATATTGAAAATTAAAAAAGGTGACGTCTATAATTTAAAAAACATATCCGATGAATTAAAAGCCGTTTATGGCATGGGCTATTTTGATGATATTCGCATTGAAACTCAAACGGTGGCCGATGGCAAAATTATCATCCTTATAGTCAAAGAGAAACCAACGGTGCGCGCAATTCTCGTTGAGGGGAACAGTTGGGTTTACGACGATGAAGAAATTAAGGAGGTCCTGACCATCCGCAAGGGATCCATTCTCAATATCAATACAATCCAAAGTGATATGAGACGGATTGAAGAGCTGTACAAAGAAAAAAACTTCTACAATGTTAAAATCAAATTTAACGTCTACCCCAAGAAAGAAAACCAGGCGGATATTGAATATGAAATCGATGAGGGCCAAAAATTTCATATTAAAAAAATTATATTTGTAGGAAACAGCGCCTATTCATCGGGAAAATTGAAAGGTTTGATGGGCACCTCCGAAGAAGGCCTATTTTCCTGGTTTACCACTGCCGGCGATCTCAACGAAGAAAACCTTAGCCAAGATGTGGCAAAAATGACTTCTTTTTATCATAATAAGGGTTACGTCCAGGCCCGAGTCGGAGAGCCGGAAATCAAGTTTGAAGAGGATGGCATTGTCATTACCATCCGTATTGATGAAGGGCCTCAGTTTCAAGTTGGCGAAGTGACCATATCCGGGGACTTGATCATTCCGCCGGAACAGTTGATGAAGACCCTAAAAATACTGGAGGAGGAATATTACAACCGGGATATTTTGCGCCTGGATGTGATCAGGCTGACAGATATTTATGCCGATGAGGGGTATGCCAATGTGGATATCTCGCCCGCGCATCGAACAGGATCCCGAAAAGCGGATCGTTAATATCACTTTTGACATTGCCAAGGGCAAGCAGGTTTATTTTGAAGCAATTACCATCAGCGGCAACAGCAAGACCCGCGATAAAGTCATCCGACGGCAGTTGCAAGTCTATGAACAGGGGCTATATGGCGGCCGCCGGTTAAAGCGCAGTATTCAAAATTTATATCGCCTGGATTATTTTGAGGATATTAAGGTTGATACCGTCAAGGGCAGTGCCGATGATAAAATGAGGCTTCGTGTCAACGTGACTGAAAAAAATACGGGCGCATTTAGTTTCGGCGCCGGTTTTGGGAATCTTGAAAACATATTTTTAACGGCCTCCGTTGCAGAACGAAACCTGTTTGGACGCGGCCAGACGCTGGCCTTGAAGGGACAACTGGGGTAACAAAACTTCCAGATATACTTTGAGTTTTACAGAACCGTGGTTATTTGATATTCCTTTATCAGCGGGTGCCGATGTGTACAACTGGAGCTATGATTTTTCAACCTATAATAAGGACAGTTTCGGCGGCAATCTGCGTTTGGGGTATCCGCTGATCGACTATACGCGAATAAACCTAACCTACACCTATGACATCGCAGACATTAAAAACGTGAGTGAAGACGCCGCCGATTCCATCAAAAGAGATGAGGGGGAAAATATCAAAAGCAGCATCACGACCCGGGTGCGGTATGATTCCAGAAATGATCGTTTTCATCCGACGAAAGGTTCCGCTCATAACGCATCCTATGAATTTGCCGGCCTGGGTGGAACGGTCGGTTTTAACAAGGTCATTGGCGAGACCGGCTGGTATTTTCCCGATGATTTTGAAAACGGTGGGGGTTCTGCACGGCAAAGCGGGCTACGTCAAGCAGCTTGAGGGCCAAACGTTGCCGGATTATGAAAAATTTTATATGATCGGCATTGATGCCCTGCGGGGATTTAGCCGTGACGACTTGAGCCCGCGGGATGAGAACGGCTCTGAGATCGGTGGTACCAAGTTTGTGCAGTTTAATGCCGAGGTTCGATTTCCGCTTGTCCCGCAAGCCGGTGTGTATGGAGTGGTGTTCTTTGACACCGGCGACATCTATGCTGAAGGTGAAGATGTTGAACTCGATAATTTGCGGGAAAGTGCCGGCGGCGGAATTCGCTGGTTGTCGCCCATGGGGCCGGTTCGCCTGGAGTATGGTTATATCCTCGATCCCAAACCCACTGACAAGGGCTCCGGGAGTTGGGAATTTTCCATGGCCTCCGCTTTTTAGTTGCAAATAAGATGTGATTTTATCAATAATGGGGTATTTTTAGAAACAACCCGGCCCTTCGGGGACCGATCATAAATAATTGACTCCGAATTTTTTACAATGTGACAAGGGGGAATAGAATGAGAGCGAACAAAATTGCTTGTGTCATTGGGTGTTTGGTTATCGTTTTTTTCAGCAGTTTTTCATTGGCGGCTGATGTCGCCAAGATAGGTGTCATAGATTTTCAAAAGGTTTTGGAAACTTCCGCTGCCGGAAAAGCGATACAGGCCGAGCTTAAAAAAGAGAACGAAAAAATGGGCGCCGATCTGCAGAAAAAAGGGGCGGAAATTGAAAAAATTCAAAGGCGCCTTGAGCGTGAATCCATGGTGATGAGCAAAGAAATGCGCGAAGAAAAAGAACGGGAACAGCGCATCAAGGTCAATGATTTTAAAACCCTGCAAAAAAAATATCGTTCTGAACTGCAGAAAGTTCAAGTAAAACTGATGCAGCAGCTGCAAACTGATGTCACCACGATTACCCAGGGAGATCGGCAAGAAAGAGGGCTATCTTCTGATCATGGATAAACGCGGTGTCATTTATGCGCCCCGCTCGGTTGATTTATCGGACAAACTTATCCGGCAACTCAATACAAAGTTTGCCAAAACAAAAAAATAGCCTGCCAAGATAAACTTTTACAAAGGGACTTAATGAAGATAACGATATCCAAAATCGCAACTCTGGTGCAGGGCCATAGCATCGGTGATGCTGATAAATTGATCAGCGGCGCAGCCCCCTTTGAGCTGGCCGGAGAAAATGAAATTACCGTCGCCGGCAGCGCCAAGTATTTAAAAAAGATAGGAGACTGCCAGGCTGCGGCCGTCATCGTCCCGCGCAACACCGGGCCCGGAGCGAACAATTTTATTGAGGTGGACAATCCCATGGTGGCCTTTGCAAAAATCCTGCAATATTTTCATCCCCTGATCCAACCTCAAGCCGGGATACATCCCGGCGCCGAGATCGGTGAGGAATTTATTTGCGGCCAGGGTGTCACGGTCGGACCGAAGGCGGTCATCGGCCGTCGGGTTACCGTCGGTGATCGTGTTTGGCTTCATCCGGGAGTTGTGCTGGGAGACGAGGTCGCTGTGGGCGATGATGTCGTCATTTATCCCAATGTTACCATACTGGAGCGCTGTATTATCGGCAACCGCGTTATTATTCATGCCGGCACGGTCATTGGATCTGACGGCTTTGGTTTTGCGCCCGATGGCAATTGTTATCACAAAATTCCGCATACCGGAATTGTTCAAATCGATGACGATGTTGAAATCGGGGCCAATAATACCATCGACCGGGCAACATTCGGTAAAACCCACATCGGCCGCGGGGTTAAAACCGACAACCTGGTTCAGATCGCCCACAACGTCAGGGTAGGAGAAAATACGGTCCTGGTCGCTCAGGTCGGTATTTCGGGCAGCGTTACGATCGGCAAGAACGCGGTCCTGGCCGGTCAGGCCGGAGTTGCCGGGCATCTGACCATCGGCGACGGCGCCACCGTCGGCCCCCAGACCGGGGTTGGCAAGCCGGTGCCCGACGGTCAGATTGTATCTTCAGGTATTCCGCAAATGCCGCATAAAATTTGGCTTCGGGTTCAACGGTTGATCCCGAAATTGCCGGAATTTAGCAAAAGACTCTCGGGGTTGGAGAAAAGATTTAAACGCTTGGAAGAGAAAATGGAATAAAATATGAAAGCTGAGTATGATATTCAGAAAATCATGGAAATTTTACCGCACCGCTATCCTTTTTTGATGATCGACCGCATCATCGATCTGGTGCCCGGTGACCAGGTAACCGCCCTTAAAAATGTCACCATAAACGAACCCTTTTTCCAAGGGCACTTTCCGGGTCAACCGGTCATGCCGGGGGTACTTATTATCGAGGCCATGGCCCAGGCCGGGGGAGTGCTTGCCTGTGAATCACGCACTACCGACAGATATGGCCAACTCATCTACTTTATGGGTATGGATAAAGTACGGTTCCGCAAACCGGTGGTGCCCGGAGACCAAATTATATTTACGGCCAAGATTTTAAAACTGCGCTCAAAGGTTGCCAAAATGTCCGGAACCGCCACCGTTGATAACCAGTTAGTCGCTGAAGCTGTACTGATGGCTTCCTTTGGAGAGAATAAATGATCCATCCATCTGCTATTATTCATCCGCAAGCTGAAATTGATACCGATGTTGAAATCGGACCGTACACCATTATTGCCGAAAATGTAACCATCGGGTCAGGAACAGTTATCGGCCCCCACGTGATCGTGGATCCTTATGTGTCCATCGGACCTGATTGCCACATCTTTCAATATGCATCGGTAGGGGCCCAACCCCAGGCAATCAAATTTAAGGGTGAAATAACCTACGTCAAAATTGGTCGCGGGACCGTGGTGCGGGAATTTGTAACCATTAACCGGGGGCACCGCCTTTGGTACCGGGGTAACCGAAATCGGGTGAAGACAATTTGCTGATGGCCTATTGTCACGTCGCCCATGACTGCCAGACGGGGCGCGGCGTGATCCTGGCCAATAATGCGACCCTGGCCGGTCACATTGTCATCGGGGAATTATGTAACCATCGGGGGCCTTGTCGCAATTCATCAATTTGTAAGAATCGGAGAATATGCCTATATCGGCGGCAAATCGGCAGTTCCCCAAAGATATTCCGCCTTATGTCATTGCCGCCGGCGACCGGGCAAAACTTTACGGCCTCAACCGGGTCGGGATTAAAACGATATGGGTTTTCCGAATCCACGGTAAACGCCTTAAAAAAAGTCTATCGTATTTTTTTTCGCATCGGCATAACCCTTAACGAAGCCATTGAAAGAGCGCAAGCGGAAGTTGATCATTTGCCGGAGGTGAACAGCTTTATAAATTTCATCAAATCCTCCCAACGGGGCATCACGCGGTAGAGGACAGAGGACAGAGGACAGAAGTCAGAGGAGAGAGGACAGAAGACAAAGGACAGAAAACAGAGAACAGAATATGGAGGACTGAAAACTGAGGTCAGATTGTGGGCGATATCTTCCAATTTTTTCTATCTGCCATCTGTCATCTGACTTCTGTTCTCTGTCATCTGACACCTGAAACCTTTTTATGGGGAACGGCCGTTCCCCTTTATTTTTTTGCCAATGGATTCATAGGAGTGGATGCTTTATGAAAAAAATTCGGGTGGGAGTGATCGGCGTGGGCTATCTGGGCCGGTTTCACGCTGAGAAATATTCCCGCATGGAAAATGTGCAATTGGCTGGGGTGGTTGATATCAATCGAGCCCGGGCCGAGGAAGTTGCCGCCTTGTTCGGCACCGATGCATTCAGCGACTATCGCGATCTTTTCGGCCAGGTTGATGCTGTCAGCATTGTGGTGCCGACTGCAGAGCATTTCTTGGTAGGGGCGGAGTGTTTAAACCATGGTCTGGACGTGTTGATCGAAAAGCCCATGACAACCACCTTGGAGCAGGCCGATGAAATCATCAGGATTGCCGAGTCCCGGGGGCGTGTTATGCAGATCGGCCACCTGGAGCGCTTTAATCCGGCTGTGATCGCAGTCAAGGATATTGTTGACCATCCGATGTTTATTGAAGCCCATCGGTTGAGTATTTTTAAAGACCGCAGCACCGACGTCAGTGTGGTGCTTGATTTAATGATCCATGATATTGATATCATCATGAACCTTGTCAAATCAGAGATCAAAAGCATTCATGCCGCAGGTGCACCGGTCGTTTGCGAACATGCCGACATCGCCAATGTGCGTCTTGAATTTGAAAGCGGATGCGTGGCCAATGTAACCGCCAGTCGTATATCAACCAAAAATCAAAGAAAAATCAGATTGTTTCAAAAAGATGCCTATGTCGCTGTTGATTTTATCAGTCGGGATATCACCGTCATTCGTCGCGACGAAAGCCTGACCGAGGGCCTGATCCCCGGCATGGATATCCAGCAGCTTTCTTTTTCCGAAGCTGATGCGCTGGAAGATGAGCTCGCATCTTACATACAAGCGGTCTACACCCGCCAAACCCCCGTGGTTTCCGGAAACGCCGGTCGCAGGGCCCTGAAAGTTGCTTTGAGTATCACGGATCAGATTAATACGGCCATTAAACCCTATTTACAGAAATAGTTGATTGGTTGATTAGTTGATCGGTTAATTAGTTGATTGGTTAAGTGGTTGTAAATATAGATTTATCTCATTTTTCTCTCCGAGGCGTAGGCGCTACCCTACGAGCAGGAGGCCAATATTCCAGCATGCCAACATCCCCTCCGGGGCGTAGGACCTACGGGACGGAGGCCAATTGGGGCGAAGCCCCAAGTCTGAGCATTTATGAACTCGATATCCAAGCAAGCCTGTGTGGCCATTATAGCCGGTGAGGCCTCCGGCGACCAACACGGCGCTAAACTGGTAAAGGCCATGCTAAAAAAGAATCCGGCCCTGTTTTTTTGCGGAATCGGCGGATCTGCTCTCAGGCAGGCCGGCGTGCGAATCCTGGTGGAGGCTTCCGAATTGACAGTGGTGGGAATCACCGAAGTCTGGTCTAAAATTCCCGTTATCCTGAAAGGTATGGGAACCATTAAAAAACTGCTGAAAAGTTTGAAACCGGACCTTCTTATCCTCATTGATTTTCCTGATTTTAACCTTCATGTGGCCGCCGCCGCCAAAAAATCAGGTATTCCGGTATTGTACTATATCAGCCCTCAGATATGGGCCTGGCGTCGGGGCCGGGTCAAGCGCATTGGAAAACTGGTCGATCATATGGCGGTCATACTACCCTTCGAGCAGTCGTTTTACAGGGAGCATAATGTTGCGGCGACTTTCGTCGGACATCCCTTGCTGGATTCCTCCCTGCCGACATCTGAACAGGTGATGGCCGGCGGCGCTGAAGGGCAAACCACCATCGGTCTGGTGCCGGGTTCTCGCGATAATGAAATACTAAGGCATCTTCCGATCATGCTCGCTGCGGCCGATATTTTGAAAGAAAAATTAAAACATGCTATATTTCTTATTTCCCATGCTCCTTCGGTCGCGCGCAAACATATTGACACAATTGTCTCAGAACATCCCGGCCGGATGGCGGTTGAGGTAATTAGCGACGGGGTGGAGGCTGTGTTTGAGCGCAGTGATGTGATTGTTGCTGCCTCCGGCACAGTGACGCTCCAGTCCGCCATTCATGGCACCCCGATGGTCATTATATACAAAGTGTCACCGCTTAGCTTTTGGGTGGCCCGGGCCCTGGTGCGGGTGCCGCATATCGGTTTGGTCAATTTGGTAGCCGGAGAGCAGCTTGTACCGGAGTTTGTGCAGAACGGGGCCAGCCCCGGGAATATCGCATCGGCCGTCGAGAATATGTTAAAAGATACCGATAAATTGAATCATCTCAAACGGCAGTTGTTCGGGCTGCGCGATGTGCTGGGAGGAACCGGCGCATCGGACCGGGTGGCGGACATCGCCTTTGACATGCTGAAACAATAGAGGGCCATAACCGTTCCAGGGTTCAAGGTTCAGGTCACATCTGAACCGCTGAATCGACATTGCTAAAATGAAAAGACTAAAACTACCGGAACTCAGCCGGCAGAACAAAGAAATACTGTCTTTGATCAAAGACAGTTGGGTCAGGCTGTCTGTATCAGCGGTGTGCTCTGCCGTGGTAGCAGCCATGACGGCAGCCACCGCCTACCTGGTCAAACCGGCGGTAGAGAAGATATTTGAGCAAAAGAATTCGCAGATGCTGGTATTGATTCCGGCTGTTATCGTTGCCGTTTTTGCCATTAAAGGAATTGCGGCCTACGGATCAAAATACCTGTTGAGTTATGTGGGTCAGGATGTCATCAGGCGCATTGAGAAATCGCCTGTATAATCACATTCAGGCCCTTCCCCTGGCTTTTTTCCAGCGGGAAAAAACCGGGTGATCTCATGTCGCGCATTACCAATGATGTCGCCATTATCAGTTCCATGTTTAGCTCCGCTGTTACCGGGTCTATCAGAGACGGCTTTTACCATCATCGGGCTGATGGCCGTGACCTTTTTCCTCATACCCGACCTGGCGGTTTTCACCTTTATTATTTTTCCGATTGCCGGATATCCTCTTTTTTATTTCGGACGAAAAATTCGGCGTGTGCGCCGGGGGGTTCAGGAAGCCTGGGCTGATCTAAATGCCTTTTTGCATGAGACCTTAACCGGCACCAAAATTGTAAAAGCCTTCAGCATGGAAGACTACGAGAAAAAACGCTTTGCACAAAAGTCCCGCAGAATATTTAGACTGGAGCTTAAAGAAAGCAGAGTCAGAGAAATGTCTTCGCCCTTGATGGAATTGTTGGGAGGACTCGGAATTGGCTTTATCATGTGGTACGGCGGCAGGCATGTTATATCCGGGACATACACCTTTGGTGCGTTTATGTCGTTTTTAACGGCCGTCGGTTTAATGTACCAGCCTCTTAAAAAAATCAGTCGATTGAACAACGCTGTCCAAAGAGGTATGGCCGCAATCGAACGAATCTATGATATCCTCGAACGAACATCCGATGTTATCGAGACGGACTCACCAATTTCCATCCGAAACGGCGCTCACCGGATATCCTTTCAAGACGTGTCCTTTAAATATGACCGGGATTTGGTGCTTAAAAACATCAATCTCGAGGCTGAGACCGGCGAAATCATAGCCCTGGTTGGAATGAGCGGTGGGGGCAAAACCTCTCTGGTGAACCTGATCCCAAGGTTTTATGACCCAAGCCAGGGAGCTGTTTTGATCGATGGTACCGACATCCGCCAGATCTCAATTGCCACGCTGCGAAGCCAGATCGCCATCGTCACCCAGGAACCCATATTATTTAATGACACAGTCCGCCGTAACATTGCCTATGGCCGAGTGGATGCTTCCGAGCAGCAGATTGTTGCGGCTGCCAAATCTGCCTATGCCTATGAATTTATCAGGGCTTTCCCCGAGGAGTTCGACACATCGATTGGAGAGCTAGGTGGGAGACTATCCGGTGGGCAAAAGCAGCGCATCTGCATTGCCCGGGCATTGGTAAAGGACGCCCCCATTTTGATCCTTGACGAAGCCACCTCATCGCTCGACTCCGAGGCCGAGATCCTGGTTCAGAAAGCACTGGGAAATTTGATGAAGGGCCGCACGACGTTCGTGATTGCGCACAGGCTCAGCACCATCAGGAATGCAGACCGAATAATCGTTCTTGTCGATGGCCGGATCGTGGAGGAGGGCAGGCATGAACAGTTGATGGCCCTGGAGCGAGAGTATTATAAGCTTTACCAGATGCAGTTCGCCAACGGGCGTTAGCAGTACCGGCCGCCCAATACAGCTGGACCACGCACCCGCAATAGCGGAGTTTTTGGATATAAAAAATTCCAAGCACCAAATTACATCTGGGAGACAACACTAGCAGCATGTCCATCCTCGACCGATATCTTATAAAAGAAATACTGAAGCATTTCGGGATGGTTCTGTCCGCTTCCGCCATCATATACCTCGCGGTCGATTTTTTTGAAAACGTCGACAAGTTTATGGAAGCCGGTCTGCCGATTTCAAGGATTCTGCAATTTTTTCAGCTAAAACTGCCGCTGATTATCGTCCAGATCATTCCGGTCGGTATCCTGCTGGCCGTTCTCATAACCTTTGGCCTGATGAATAAGAACAATGAGATCATTGCCTTGAAAAGCGGCGGTATGAGTGTTTACCATTTTCTGAGACGCATCTTGGCCCTGGGGGTATTTTTTAGCGTAGCTTTCTTTATTATAGCCGAGGTAGTTGTGCCCATTACCGTCAGTAAGGCCAACGAGATCTGGCGATTGGAAGTAAAAAAAATTGCCGTGACCACCGAACGGAAAAATATCTGGATCAAAGGTCATCGCTCCATATCCTATATCTCCTACTTTAACCCTCAGGACAAAACCATATCCGGAATCACCCACAACCGCTTTGATGAGCAGTTCAGGCTAACCCGCCGGATAGATGCGGCCAAGGGAAAATATCAAAAGGGTCAGTGGATATTTTATGATGTTATGGAGCAGCGGTTGGATATTCAAAGCGGGTCATATGAAGTTAATTTCCTGGATCAACAGGTGGAAGAGCTCGATTTCTCACCGGAAGATCTGAAAAATGTTGCCAAAAAGTCGGAAGAGATGAATTCCAAGGAGCTTTATCGTTACATTCAAGACGTTGAAAGCGAAGGATACGACGCCACACCCTACCGGGTTGATTTGCACAGTAAATTTGCGTTACCGATGTCCTGTCTCATTGTCTGTCTAATCGCAACCAGTATCACGCTCAGGAAAACAACCCGCGAGGGCCTGTCGGTGAGGTATTACTTATGGTATGGTGGTTGTTTTTCTTTATTGGATAGCCCAGAGTTTTTGCGTGTCCCTCGGATATGGTGGCATGCTGCCCCCCGTTTATTGCCGCCTGGGTTGCAAATTTTATTTTCGCCTGTTTTGCCGTCTTTAATTTTTTAAATGCCGACTAGGGTTGTGTTCCTTTAATATGCCGGATATTAAAAAAAAATCGAGTCTGTCATGCGCAGCCCGGATAAAATTTCTGTTTCGCCGGCGGCCTCAATGCTTTACGGGATATCCATCCTGTATGGTGCCGCGCAAAAGCTGAGAGCCAGCTGCTACCGGCAAAAGATATTGCGTTCCAAAAAACTTCCGTGCCGGGTGATTTCCGTCGGCAACATGACGGTGGGCGGAACCGGGAAAACACCCATGACAATTTACCTGGCCCAAGAGCTCAAGCAGGCAGGCTACCGGGTTGCGATCGTCAGCCGGGGATACAAAGGGGGCGCTGAAAGGCAGGGCGGCATTGTCAGCGACGGCAGTTCCCTGCTGATGGATTTTGAACGGGCCGGTGATGAGCCCTTTATGATGGCCTGCCGTCTCAAAGATATTCCGGTGATTGTTGGGAAGAACCGGTTTGAGGCGGGCCGGCTGGTGGTCAGCAAATTCCAGCCCGATGTCATCGTCCTCGATGATGCTTTCCAGCATTTACAGCTTAAAAGAGATATTGATATTGTTTTGCTGGATCACGATCGGCCTTTTGGAAACACTCACCTGCTGCCCAGGGGAATTTTAAGGGAGCCGCTGACCGCTATGACGCGGGCCACAGCATGCATTTTGACCCGCTGCCGGGACGATGCGGATGAAGCCGCCCGATCTTCGATCGCCACCATAAACTCTATCTTACCGCAAACCCCGATTTTCAAATCGTCGTCGGTACCCTATTGCTACACGGTCAAAGAAGGGGCCTGGCCCCCCTTACAGCCGGCCATCAATTTTGTTGCAGCCCACGATTTAGGGGATATCAAAAGCCGTAAAGTCTTCGGCTTTTCAGGCATAGCCCGCAATGACGATTTTCAGCGCACCGTTAAAACGCTTGGATTCAATGTCACGGGATTTCTTGAATTTTCAGATCATCATCGCTACAGCCGAGCCGGATCTCAAAACTATTCTGCGTACAGCCCGGGAAACCGGGGCCCGGCAGCTGATAACAACGGAAAAGGATTACGTCCCGTCTAACTGGTAAAGGGGCCTGCCCCATGGATTTGGTGGTTGTCGGGGTGAGGGGTGGCTTTCAAAGACGACGGGCAGGGTTTTATCTCGTTTGTCAAAGATTGGCTTTAGGATCAAATGAGATCTGTCAAAAAAAGAGCGATACCCCAGGGTGGTTACCGGTCTTCAATCAACAATCTCAAGCATGTAGTTTTCGCGTTTCTTACCGGAGGCCGCACTCAGAATTGTCCTGATTGCCTGAGCATTTCTGCCCCGTTTGCCAATAACCTTGCCCATATCGCTTTTGGCTACGCTTACTTCCAACACTATGGTGTGGGCGCCTCTAATTTCGTTTACCGAAACCTCTTCCGGTTGATCAACAAGTGCCTGAATGATTGCAGTGATCAGATCTTTCATAGTTCCACCTCTTTTGTTTTCCAGTGGACGGGCGGAACCATAATAAGATAAACCACCATCGATATGCAACAAAATATTTTTATCAGTGGGCTGACGGCGTTGCCGGTTTGTGAGATTCTCAAGCGGATTAAGCCGAAAACGGAAAAGGAATTCGCATCATTTGAGGGCAGAACCAGTAAATTTATAGGTTTTATCTGCTTGGCTGCCGCTCCACGGTTTGATTTTTTTCTGAAAGTTATTGATATCGACCATTATGGTATGTTTGCCAATCACTATTTCATCATCTTCTTTTATGTACTTCTGATTGACCCTTTTTCCATTAACAAATGTACCGTTGGTGCTGCTTAAATCTTGCAATAAATAATAGTTTGGTCCTTCTATTATCTTGGCGTGCACCCGCGAAACTGAAATATTATCTATCTGAATATCATTTTCTGAGTCCCGGCCGATCGTTACTTCCTTTTTGTCACTTTCTATTTGTCGTAGCACTGAATCATTGAACTTCAATACAAGCTGCATGCTGGTCCACCTCCGGGTCAAATATCATGAGTTAAAAAAAGATGAATTTATATTCAATATAGATTGTTATCGGCATTTAACCAGATAAACTTTAGAGCACCACGATGGGCTATAGCAAGGTAAACAAAAACTCATTTTGGAGAAACATCGCCCCAGGAAAAAATTCAAAATTCGCACCGGTCGAACTTTTCATGCCGGCGCGCAGAGCCTAATTCAGCCCCATGCCGATCACCAGCCCGATCGCAATCCCCAGGCCGATAAAAATCGATCCCACCACGATGCCGACCGCCACGTTGTTCTGTGCCAATTGGTCGGAGGTGTTAAAGTGGGTGATCTTGTCAAACAGTTTGTAGCCGATTAACATGAAACCGATGGTCAGCAAGGCACCGATGATGGCGTAGATAAAATTGAGCAGGATAATTTGATACTCCATTATTTGAGTACTCCTTTGACGTGTTCGATTTTTTTGACATACGAGATCGTCTCGTGACTGCTTTTGCCGGTGATTTTTGGCAGTGCTGATACGATGGACTCCCACAGATTGGGGCTCAATCCGCGTTTTTCGGCCACCTTTTGCGCTTTGAGGATATTGCCCTTGCCGGCATTATAGGAGCCGAACATAAAATTAATCCGGTCCTGCCGGGGGCGTTCGGCTTTCCAGAGATTCCACAGGGTGCGATCATAGTAAATTCCGGCAGCAATGTTCCAGCGCGGATGCCGCCAGTTGCCTTTGATGGCTGGATTCTTGGCCTGGATCTCTTCAAAGGTCTTGGGCATAATCTGCATCAATCCCACGGCACCGACACCCGATTTGGCCGAGGGTTCGAGCCCTGATTCTGCGACTGCCTGGGCTTTGAAAAAGTGCCAGTCAAAACCGGGTCCGAAAAACCGTTTCGAATACTTAGAAAAATGGCGGTCGAATTTTTTGATCCGGTTGTATTTGGCATAGGGATCCGCCTGGCAGGGTGCCGCCGTCATCATGATGAGCAACAGAACAAGTAACCAACGCATATTCGTGTTTCCTAATCCCAATGGGTCGAAGATACACAATTCCCTGGCTTTCGGTTCGACTTTTTCCCTGTCAGAGAAAATCGACGGCGGATATGGCCAGGATTGCTCAACTGCTGGATATAATAATACAGACTTCTCTCGGGAATCCCGCACTGAGTGGCAAAGGTATCGCCTCTATGATCAGAAAAGGGGATTACGCCACTTCAGTTTGGGTAAACGAGCGAAGTCAGCATCAGTAGAGGCCAGTTCGCAACCATGTTCAATGGCCAGCGCTGCCAGATGAGCGTCAGTCGCAAGATTGGCGACAGCCTGCCCATCCGTGAGCATCTGCTGAAATACAGTCCAGTGCCGTTCAGTCGGTCGAATGATCCTGGTACAGGGCTGGTCCAACCAGCTCTGTACACGGGCACGGGCCTGTTTGAGAGAGAGCGGGTTTTCGAAGACCCGAGGATTGGTCCCAATCCGAATAAATGCGGACAGAACTGTCCAGCACAGGCAAACAGTTGCGGTCTGGGAAAGCCGGCCATCCCACCATAGGCGTGCCAGTTGGTGACGTGGATGAAGCGAGTCTTCCACATACAAAAGAATGTTGGCATCGACAAGAATCAACGGGAATCCTCGCCTTCAATCTGGGTCAGCAATTCCTGGATATTATCCAGATTGCGCCCGGATCGCAGGCCCATTGCATGGGGTTTCGTTTTGTACCGCCGCCGATTCGCGGGCTGTTCTACATGGTCCAGGCCAGTCCGAAGAGCTTCGTTGACAACTGTTTTAAATGGTGTGCCCAGTTTGGCCGCCACGACCCGTGCCCGCTCCAACACATCATCATCTATGGAAATTGTCGTTCTCATACTATCATCATATTAAATGATGTCAAGACATCACTTATGCCCTGAAACGAATCCAAAACCTCTGAAAAGACTCCCCCTCCGGTCCCGGTTGAGCGGCCCGAATATCGGCGATGTAACCTATCTCTGGTAAAAATACTTTTCGGGGAAGTGGCTTTCCCCTCCGTGCCTGCTTCGAGTAAATCCAAACTGCACGGGTTTTGGGATTTTCAGTGAAAGTTGGTTGAAGAAGCACCGGTATCAAGATTTTTATATTGTTTCCAAAGCAGGTATCCTCCCCACCCAAAGGTGAACGCCATCAATAAGATTCCGGTACCTTGTGCCATATTCCCCAGAACGTGGTCCCACTTGAGCCATCCTAATTTTCGCAGAATAAATTCCCAGTCATGATAGCCGGGGACATCACGGCCGGTAACACCGCCTAAAAGCATCAATTTTCTGGCTCTGGCATCGTTGATGTAGGGGGCAAGGTCCATAAAACTTTGCCCGAGCCACCAGAGTGCAACGGAGGCCCCAAAAGTATCTCGAGTCTTAATGAGGAGGACTATGAAACAAATCAGGGGCATTAGCAGTTGCGCCAGACTTCCACCCAGCATGGTCATAAAATGCCCTAAGGGATGAAAAAGAACATGACCGGCTTCATGAAATACTAAGTTGACAGGGTGAAGAAAACTTTGCCAGAAATAATTAGAATCCATTGGAGCAAAAATAAATTTCAAGCCCCATATCAATATGATAAAAAAGACAAACACTCGGCCGGCAAAATAAAAAGGATTTATGGAGGGCTTTACATGCAGAAAAAGCTCTTTAATATAATATCCAATGGTTGTCGCTGCTTTTTCATCGTCATCAACATCTTCAACATAAGCAGTGTTGGAATTTCTCCGGCTTTCTGAAAGCAACTTTTGGTGGGCAAGGTATTTTTTAAAGACAATACCGCATTTCACACATTCGAAGCTTCCCTGAGGTTGTTCATATTTGCATTTGGGACATATCATTTAATTTGGGTCACTTCCTAAAAATTAAATATTTGCTTTTTGATCATATCAAAAGATTAAAATTGTGTACAAGTGGTAGGTTGATAGGTCAATATTTAATTTTTTAGATGTGCCCCTTATCTTATATTTTTTGCTCAGGTGAATTTCAAATCGATCCCTTTGAATTTTGCTAATATTATTATTAAATACAGCTTGTTATAGATTTTATTAAAATCTTAACCGGACACAACTGAACTCGTATATATCAATATGTAATGGATGTCCCCATTTTTTCCTTCAAATTCCACCTCACGATGGACACCCCTGCCGTTCAGCTAACATTTTCCCTGTCGGGGCTGTGGAGGATCTGCACCTCCCGGTAGGTGCGCACTGTCGAGTGCACAAAAGAAAAGGAGACTGAGAAAATTCTCAATCTCCTTTTGATTTTGTCAAGTTGATAATCGTCGATACTGATATTCTAATCTGATGCCGGCCCGACCGCCCAAGCCGCCGTGCAGACTTGGCGGGCGTTCTTAACAAATCATATGCGTAACACCTGCTCGATGGATTTTTTTTCGACCCCGACCGCAACTTTTAAAATTTTGTTTGCTTTAGTGATCCTCAGCCATGACTGCCGCAAAGTGATTCATTTTAACGTCACCGCAAACCCGTCAGCAAAATGGACGGTTCAGCTGTTTAACGATTAATCGGCCCCATTCGCCGAGACTGTCTGAATCATGTCATTGTGGGGGGGAAGGGGGGTTGTTTCGTAGTTGTTTTATTTTGTGGTAGTATACTCAACTTTTCGGGTACAGATGGTCAAGCAATGCTTTGCTCATATTCTTCAACGCCGGATCTGCCTGAACCCGTCCCACGGTTCGGCTGACCGATGAGCGATCGATGTTCATCCGTCGGGCCACGTCGGCTCCCGAAATCCTCAGCTTTTGCACGGCTAAATAGCTTATCAGTGCACGCGCCTGACAGATCTGCTGTCTGCGAGAAGGGCCCGACAGTTCTGCCGTGTCGACTCCAAATTGCACGCCATCCACCTGCCGAGCGTATCAATTCTGGCTTGGGCATGATGAATAAACACCAAAATTGACCTCGTAAATCAACAACGAAACAACGTCCCTGTGCGCCCTATAAAAGGTGGCGTCCCCAAGGGGATTTGAACCCCTGTTGCCGGCGTGAAAGGCGGGTGACAGGGTTTTGGCGATAGTTCTGAAACGTTCGAAACTATTATGATTGTGGGCACTGCGCCAAGACAGTGGGGTCGGTTTTGGGGTGGTTTTTTCCCTATTTGAGAGCATTTTTTCGGGAAAACTACCCCAAACACCACCCCAGAATTAAGCCGTCATATGGAGCCAAACGAGCAGGCTTTTTCCTAAAAACTCCATTCTGAATCCTCCAGTTCTGAATTGTTACCAAGTTTTCAAGATTTTCTGTGAAGAATGGACTTAGGAGAGGCTCTGAGAGCGATCGACGAGCAAACGACAGAACAGTGAAATTGTGAAAGCGCTGATAATCCTAACCCAGGATTTTTTTGATCATAATCCGGATGCGCCTACCGGGCCAGGCCTTACAACGTATCAAGTTGCTATCGTATCTGGGAATTGTGTGTCAAATCGAAACCATAAAAAATGGGCACATCCTGCTATCCGGATTCGCCCATTTCTGTTGGGATATAATTTGGAAATCTCAGGGATTTTAGCCGGTTGATATGTTGTTTTTCATAGCAGATAACACCACTTCAGCCCAATAAACTGCAAATGATGATGTCACAAGCTTTTTGGGGTCCATCAAAATTCCAGCTTTGTTGGAGCAAAATAGAATCGCGCTATCCAACCCAGCGGTCGCTCAATCACTTACGGATTTTTTTAGAAGAGTCCGCTGATTAGCTTGTTGATAAGCGGCTGGGTGTTCGCGAGCGTAACCGTGATGGCGGCCAAAAAATAGAAACCGATAGTCCACTCGAAAATGACGAGGTATTTCACATCCAAGGGCCCCATCTTCCCGGTTATGATGGTATCGCGGTAACCGATCTTGAACAGGAGCACTGCGCTGAACCTCAGTGCATCGACGAGGCGGCTGCCTTTTTCCGCGACCGCTTCAGAAGCTCCTTCGACTGGCGCGCCTGCCGCGGGTGCGGCCAACGGACCGGCAAGATACTGACGCGGTAGATCCAGGAGTCGCAGTCTCAAATCGAATTCGCTGGTGTTCTCTGGAAACAGCCGCCGGCGCACGTCACACTTCGCGAAGACCAGTGCAAAGAGCAGGCAAATGACAGACGCGCCCCCGAGGATCCGCCAAATCCTGGTTCCGTAACCACACGGGATGCCCCAAAACAGCCATTCGGCCTCGATACCGAGCCTTTTCCAGACAGTTTGTTGGCGTCGAGCTTCCGGGCGTCGAGCTTCCGCTAGTTCGACCAGCTTTGCGCTGAGATGTGCCTCGTTGGCATCGGCGAGCAGGTTTCGGGCGCGAAACGAGGCTTCGAACTTACGAAGAACATAAGACAACGGTTCGACACGCGCGCCCCGGTCTTCCGGGTGACCCGGCGCAACGTCCTCGAAATCAATCCACTGCGAAGTCGGCGGGAGCTGTTTCCAGCGTAGCAGTAGCTCAGCGAAGCGCACGAAAGAAAATAAAAAAACCTGGGACTCATCGTCTCTGCTCGGTAGACGCGCCTCAGTGAAGTCCGCCATTTTTTGGAAGCTCACATTCTCGAAATATATCTTTCCGAAGAATTTGGTGCGCAAAAAGTAAGCGTTGCCCTCGAAGGTGACGAATCGCAGGCTGGTCGTCCCAAGCTCCTCCTTGCCATCAGCGACCTCCGCAGAAGCTTCCGCTGCATGAGGTGCTTGCGACATACCACGTTCCTTCATCGTTGGGCCCGCGCCGAGCGTTGCGTCGGAGAAATCGACATCGTGCGTGAATACCACGTCCTTGAAGCGCAGATTTGCAATTTCGGCGTTGCGAAAATCAACACGTCCCTCGACGAGGGTGAGCGCATCGTTGCGGAAATCCAGCTCTTGGATCCTGGCAGCGCGAAAGTCGAGAAACCCCCGGACGGTGACGGAAGCGAGCTTCAACGATTCGAGAAACCGACTGCCTTGCAGGGAAGCGAGCTCTTCGAAAACAGCCTCGGTCATGTCGACTGCGCCGGTTACCCTCGCTTCGCGAAAGAAGACGGGCCCTCGGAAACGGGTTCGAATCAACTTCACCGGAGCGCTAAGATCCGCACGGGAATTGCGGACACCTTGAATGTCACCACTGAAGGATACCTCGCGCTCAAAAATCGCATCCTGGTAATTCAGATTGGCACTGAGATGGGCAAATCGGGCTTTGCGTTCGAACCGCATACGCTCGAACGACAAGCCGCCGGCATCGATATTCGAAAAGCGGAACTCCCCAGCCGCGATTGCGCCGGACATGTTGCAGAGGCCGGACAACGTGACGTGGTCAAACTCGACATCGCCGCCGAAGATTGCGCCGCGGAAATCCTTCTCTCCGTACTCCCCCTTGCGACCGATCGTTACGTTGCGAAGCTCGAGCTTGCCTTGAAACAGAGTTTGCGGTGCGTTGAGGGACAAGTATTGACCGCGGCTCCACAGAAAGATGGTTTCTGTGAAACGTAACGCCGGGCGCACGACATGCAGACCAGAGATTCCCGCGGCCTTCGCGTGTGTGACCCATGTCTGCCGCAGATCCTCGGACCAGTGCGCTGGTAGGTCGACGAGTGCCAGTGGGGTCTCCGGAATGTCTCGGAAATCCAAACCTCCGCTGATTTTCGACTTGTGAAGCCATATGGCGCCGACATGTTTCAAGCGGTCATCGGACAGTGCCTTCGTGAGAAGCGTGCCATCTAATCGAAGCTCGTAGAGTCGTGCGTGCGTATAGTCCTTTCTTTTCCAGTCCGGTAGCTTTTTGTTCTTTTGGGCCTTAGCCTCGGCTATCTTCCATGCCTCCAGGATACGTGTGATCAGTTCCTCGGCGGAATCGATCTGTCGCTGCGCAGCTCCTATATCCGGCGCCCACAACAGGAGAGCAAACATGGTCATACATAACAGAGCTCGGACACTACTGAAATTTTTCACGTCTTTACAGCCCGTTTAAGGTTACGTGGCCTTAAGCTCAACCAGCTATATATCTGCAGCCCTAGCTCATTGGGCTGCCTGCATCCACAGCAGTTCCAATCGACGAAATTTTGAAGTGTTTGGTCATTCATTGCGGCAGACCTCCCTGATTCAAGGCGTGGTGATGTAGAATTCCGAGTGCTCTGGGTCCAATATTGCGCCTCTATATACTCGGTTGAGGAGCTATTCCCTGGTCAGGTCGCCACTTGCCGAACCCAATTGGCAGGTTCCTGACTTTTCTGTGGCACTCAGTTACGCGCAATATCAACTGAGCGCTTTTTGATTACCGAACCCCCCCACATCGCAGCAAATCTGTCCGCCGAAGGTGATCGCTTACCTTGTTTGAGGATATACGCTGTTTGTGCCGCAAAGCTAACATTGGTTTGGGTCACGCGACAGGCGGCTATTGGCCGAAACCAGACTTTCGCCTGTTGCATAGACTGTTCGTCGCGCGTTCGGTCTTGCCGATCTGTGATTATATAGTTTTTTTCTTTGCTATTAGAGTTAAAAAGTTTCTGTATAACATGCAATTTATAATGTTATCCAGAAGCAGTCTGGCATTATTTACAGATCGGAATCATCGGTTTCCAAAAAACTATGAAAAAACATTTTACAAATTGAAAGTGGATATCATAAAAATTTAGGTGATGTCAAATGCTCAGATTTATAGCAGCTATATGCTATTTGCGGCTTGAAGGTATACGTTTTACAGTATCGGTACTTTTAAAAGCTCTGATTTTTTGCAGATACTATAAGGCATATCACAGGTTCGCTTAAATTATGGCAGGTTGGCAATATCAAAATAAAAGGACAGAGCCATTTGCTGACCCTGCCCTTGTGATAGTTAGTAATATACCATAGGTAATCTTAAGTTCAAGGTAATTTATAACTGCCTTTTGATGTGCCTACAGTTTGATAAGTTCCTTCTTCTGCTGGTCTTACCCCATAACTTGAATATTCTCCTCCCCCTTCAAGACCAGCAAACTTGCCCGTTCCACCAATCCACTTATATGTCCCCTTTTTTAGACCGGGTCCGGGTTTCAGGTTCTCTTGTTTCACCTCATATAATACTTTATCACCATCGGGAACGAGACCAATACAGTAGCCAAGAGTTGTTCCTACGCCTTTATTCCAAAGTTGTACTCCGGCACAATTTTGTGACATATTGTGAAATGGACTCTTAGGATCGTCAGCAAGCCTAACGCCCTTTTGCTCCCAAGTTACGAATTGAGTCCCTTCCTCAAGCGGGTAACCTTTCCATATGCCGCTGAAAAAACTATGTCCAGAGCCTGTTCCTTCCTTTGCCATTTCTTCGCCAAAAACATTTCCGACTGTAGCAATTAAAAAGAGCGTGAGAATTAACATCATAAATGCCTTTTTCATAATGACCTCCTTTTCTATTTGCGATGGGTGAACTTAACTTGAAGAGGAATTGATTGAGTCTCCCAATAGGAATAATAATCCGCATCAGGAGCGTGGTAGGCATAATTTGAGGGGGTTCTCCATCGTAACTTCACCATATGCTAAGATAATGTTAGTTAGAACCCAGAATCATTTTCGGTAGAGGTCTTGAAAACTTACAACTGAAAGAGATAGTAGAAGCAGAAGCGCAGATGGTCGATACCGGTCAGATTCAGCAGGAGATGGTGCTAATGAGTTGTAATTGGTGGCTTTCTATTAATCTATAAATCTTTTCATGTCAAGAAAAAACAATAAGTACTACTATGTAGTAATTGCAAAGGGTATCTTTGGATTGACATATCTTGCCATTATCGTAACATACTGAAAATGTTATATTTGAAATGGATATCATAAAAATTTAGGTGATGTCAAATGTTGAAATACATAGCAGCTAACCGCAATTCAGTCCTGACAACGGAGAAAAATGATATCTTAAATTTTTTGAACTGCTAATTTTTATCGATTAGTTGGAGATATCGCATGTTTGATAACGAGCGAGCTGAGTGGCGCGCTAAAAAGTTAGTCCGATTTGTCGCTGAAGCTGTTCGCGACTACTCAAGCGTCTGGTTGGCTGATATTTTGTTCTTGTCCGGAAGAGTTATTTATTAAATCCTGTATTGATTTTAAGGCCTTTGGAATGTCATTCTTTCCCTTGATTTCAATCTCAACGTCTCCTTTCTTTATTTTGATTGAACGAGTCGCACGGTTATTAAGCCACTTAGAAAGGATAGGTGTCAACGCTGTTATAAAAGCAATTATAACGCCACCTGGCCCAAATAGTATTTTTAGCGTTTCAATTATTTGCACATCCGGAGGGCCATCAAGATGATTTACAAATTCCCATTTGCGAGGAGCCTTTTTTTTATGATCCCACTTGGGAGAAACCGTTTCATCTAAGTCTATAATTTTATCTTTGTAATGACCCGTACTCTCTTTTTTTATTTCTTCTACAATTTCATGGTTTTTCAGTTTGGCCTCACGTCTGATTGTGGTAATTATTTTTTTAGATTCATGTGGTTCTTTATCCATCGTAGTTTTCCAATTTCCAGGCGCTACTTGAAATCGTTCGTATTCGACCGTCAATATTAATTCAAATTCAATTGCTCCGGAAACTGCCATTTTATATCTCCAAAAATCAAAGCCAACCAGCAAGTATGTAGATCTGTATATCATCACCACTGAAATGTTATACAGAAAAAGCGCTGATTGGGTCGGAAACAGATAATTGAGATTCTCTGAATCACGTCTAAATTGATGATATGCTCTAAATCAGCCCGAAATTTGACGGATCTTCGAGTACATGTTTCTTGCCAGAACTGAACCGCTTCGCGGAGAATGTTGACCCACCGACTGCATTTTATCCACAGATCAACTTTAGCCTCTTGATTCAAGCAATATTGTTTTGTAATACCTTCAAGGTAAAGCGTCCTATTTTATTAACTTTTTACCAAGGAGGTATCCCTATGTCCAGTGAACTGAAAACCCAATTTCTCAACTACATGACCTTGCAACGATTTTCCGATCACACGAAGAGAAGCTACGTAACCGGTGTTAAGCTATTGTCCAAATATTACATGCAATCGCCCGACATCTTGACCAACGACCAAATCCAGGACTATATCCGCCATCTGCTTGAAGAACGCAAATTGTCTTGGGGCACCTGTAATTCTTATTTGTCCGGTATTGTCTGCTTTTACAGGCATATTTGTAAATGGGACGATACCCAGTTTCAAATCCCGCCCCGGCCCCGTGTTAAAAAACTGCCGGTTGTTTTTAGCAAGCCGGAAGTAAAACGGTTGCTTGCTGCAACTGATAACCTTAAACATCGGCTGTTGTTGCAAACCGTTTATAGCTCAGGGCTGCGGGTCAGTGAACTGGTTCGCCTTAAGCCGCATCATATCGAAGGTGATCCTGACCGTATGATGATACGCGTCGATTGCGGCAAAGGCAAAAAGGATCGTTACACGATTCTTTCTAAAAGGCTGCTTGCGGATCTGAGAACTTATTGGAGTAAATATCGTCCCGGCAAATGGTTGTTTGCCGGTCAAAAGCCCCAAACCCACCTGTGTGAAGGCGCGGCACAAAAGGCTTTTTACCTCGCAAAAAAAAAGCCGGTCTAACCAAGGGCCTTGGTATTCATTCGCTGCGGCACACCTTCGCTACTCACTCACTCTACCAGGGAACCGATCTTTACACCCTTAAGCGTTTTCTGGGACACGCCTCTTTAAAATCCACCATTATATATCTTCACCTCCTACCGGAGCGGCTGCAACAGTGCAAAAGCCCGCTGGATACCCTTTATGAAGATGATGAGTAAGGAGGTGCAATAATGAAACACACACACAATGATTCTGTGGTCCCCAAAAACAAAGAACAAGTGGAACTGGCCGATATTTTCCGCCTTTACGCAGATGATTACCGGCGATCACACGCGGTGTCCTATGAACAGTTAAAGGTCATGCACCATATTCAAATATGCCGAACCGCTGTGCTTGGCGGTCATGTTGAGCAATGCGACCAATGTGCATTTGAGCAAAATGCTTATAATTCATGTCGCAATCGACATTGCCCTAAATGCCAAACGTTAACAAAGGAAC